>JABLTH010115005.1_pt1 | contig 67917 bp, 54 predicted proteins | sample 7875711 | NCBI WGS metagenome assembly JABLTH01 (sample SAMN14941262, study PRJNA633318) | bioreactor metagenome | isolation source: bioreactor | place: China | collected 2019-03-05 | reverse complement strand
CGTGCCCGCCGTGGGCGCGGGTCGTCGCGGGCTCCGCGGCGACGCGCGGCGCGCGCCTCGCCGAGGCCGTGCGCGCCTCCGCGGGCGCGTTCCTGCTGCTGCTCGACGAGGACATGGCTCCCGCCCCGGGTGCGCTCGCCCGGCTCGCCGCCGTGCTCGACGCCGACCCGGCCTCGTGCCGCACCGCGCGCGTGCGCTACGGCCTCGACGCGACGGCCGACGCCATCGCCGACTTCTGCGACCGCTCGTGGGAAGCGCAGGTCGAGTTGAACCCGACCCCGGGCGCCTCGATCCTCGCGGACGGGATCCCCCCGGCCCCGCTCGCGCTCACGCGCGCCGCCTACGACGCGGCCGGCGGCTTCGATCCCGAACTGCCGGGCGCGCTCGGCGCGTGGCTCGACTCCGGGCTGCGCCTCGCCGGACTGCCCGGCGTGACCGTGGACCCCGACTTCGCGGTGCGGCGGCTCGGGACCCCCGCGCTCGAAACGCTGCTCGCGCGCTCCGAGATGCGCGGCGAGGGCCAGGTGCTGCTCGCCTCGCGCCGGCCCGGCGTGTTCGTGCTCGATCACCTGAAGGACCTCGCGAACGGCAGTTACCTCGCGTTCGGACAGGACGAGATCGCGCGCTGGTCGGCGACCATCGCGCGCATCGTGGCGCTCCCCGCGGAGCTGCGGCCACACCGCACGAGCGTGAACCCGCGCGGCGACGAGTTCGAAACGTCGGTCCTCGACTGGCTGGTGGGGCTCGCGCTGCGCGCCGCGCAGGGCAAGGGCTGCGACCGCGCCTTGCGCCGCGTGTGCGGGCCCGACTGGCACCACGAGTTCTTCGAGACGTGCGGCCTGTACGACCCGCGGCGGATGCACGTGCCGCCGAAGCCGAAGACCGCGCTCGCGAGCGCCGGCCCCGCGCCGGACCGCCTGCTGCTCTCGGTCGTCATCCCGGTGCGCAACGGCGCGTCCTCGATCGGCCGCTGCCTCGCGTCGTTCGCGGCGCAGACGCTCGACCCGTCGCGCTACGAGCTCGTCGTCGCGAACGACGGTTCGACCGACGACACGGCCGCGGTGTGCCGCGCCGCGCAGCTGCCCTGCGCGGTGCGCGTGATCGACCTGCCCCCGAGCGGCCAGGGTCCCGCGACCAACGTCGCGATCCGCGAGGCGGCCGGCGACTACGTGCTGCTCTCCGCGGGCGACATCGTCGCGCACCCCGAGCTCCTCGAGCGGCACCTCGGCGCGCACCTGTCGGCGCGCGACGAGATCGGCGTGCTCGGGTACCTGCCCTACCACCCCGAGCTGCCGACCGACCCGTTCATGGAGTTCATCGTCAGCGACGGCACGCAGTTCGGTTACGCCTACATCAAGGACCCCAACGACGTGCCGCCGACCTACGCGTACGCGCCCAACCTCTCGTACTGGCGCGAGACCCTCGTCGACGCGGGCGGCTTCGACGAGGACTACGTGTGGGGCATGCAGGACATCGACCTCGGCGTGCGCATGCGGCTGCGCGGCGTGCGGATGATCTACGATCCGCGCGCGATCGGCTGGCACTGGCACCCGACGACGCTCGAGCACTACCTGTGGCACCGCCAGCCCTTCGGCGGTCACGCGTGCGTCGTGTTCGCGGGGAAGTGGCCGTACCTGCTGCCGCTCGACGACCTGCGCCGCACGTGCCTGACCGGCTACACGACGCTGGCCGCGGTTCCCGGCCTGGTCGAGCGCCTGATCGCGGCCGCACACCGCTGCGCGGCACTCGACGCGGCCGAGCGTCCGGTGTTCGAGACGCGCGATCCGATGCTCGTGGGCCGCACGGCCGCGCTCGCGTGGCTCTACGAACACCTGCTGCGTTTCGCCTACGCCAAGGGGATCCACGACGAGCTCGTGGAGCGCGAGGGCGCCGACTGGGACACGCGCTGGCTGGCCGGCGCCGGGCGCACCTTCCGCCACGACCCCGACCGCGCGATCGCGCGGATCGAGCGGCGCCTCGCGGCGGTCGAGTCGTACCTCGTCCGGCCGCGCGCCGCGCTCGACGTGCTGCAGGACGGCAGCCTCACCATCACCCTGCGGCACGCCCCGGCGCACGCGGCGGGCGCGCTGGCCGGCCCGGTCCCCGACCTGGCGGGGGTGTCGGTGTTTGCCGGGCGCTGACGTGAAATTGACGCTTCCCCCCTGCCCGGCGCGCGCAAACGCACGCCGGGCCGGTGTTTCCGGGCTTTCCGGGGATCTCGGGACTGGTACATCGCTTGCATTGTCGTGACCGGAGTATTCCAGGGACAGGACGACCGTAGGGGCGGGTTAAGGCGCCGGAGGCGCCGCAACCCGCTCGGGAGACATCGATGAAGCTGCGCATCGTGGAAACGTTCCTCGACGAGATCGTCATCATCCAGCCCGAGTGCTTCGGCGACGCGCGGGGCTTCTTCATGGAGACGTACCGCGAGGACCAGTTCGCGGAACTCGGCCTCCCGACGAAGTACGTGCAGGACAACCACTCCGGATCCTGCGCCGGCGTCGTGCGCGGGCTGCACTTCCAGTACGACCCGCCGATGGGCAAGCTGATGCGCGTCACGCACGGCTCGGCGTTCCTCGTCGCCGTGGACATCCGCAAGAACTCCCCGACGCTGGGCCGCTGGTGGGGCGCGGAGATCTCCGCCGAGAACAAGAAGATGGTCTGGGCCCCCGCCGGCTTCGCGCGCGGGATGTGCCCGCTCTCGGACTGGGTCGACGTCCAGTACAAGTGCACCGGGATCTACAGCAAGGACGGCGAGTGCGCGATCCGCTGGGACGACCCGGACATCGGCCTGAAGTGGCCGATCGAGAACCCGACCATCTCCGACCGCGACCGCCAGGCGCTCTCGCTGCGCCAGTGGCTCGAGACGCCGGCCGCGGAGCGGTTTGCCTACGAACCGCCTCGCGTGGCGGCCGGGATTCGCTGAACGATGACCGGGCGGGTTGCGGCGCCTGACGGCGCCTTGACCCGCCCCTACAGAAATGGGATCCGGTGCCGATCGGTACGTGTGAAGGATTTGAACAGGAGGCTTCCTCGTGCTCATCGCCCGCGCCCCCGTCCGTCTCAGCCTCGCCGGAGGCGGCACCGATCTGCCCGCGTACTACGAGACGTACGGCGGAGCCGTGCTGAGCACGACGATCAACAAGCACTTCTACGTGTTCCTCGACGCGCTGGACGGGAACTGCATCCAGATCTCGTCGAGCGACTACCAGACCTTCTATCGCAGCGACGGCCGCGACACGCTGCTGACCAACGGCGAACTGCCGCTGCCGCGCGCGATCCTGTCCGACTTCGGGGTCGAGTCCGGGCTGCAGATGTTCCTCGCCTCGGAGGTGCCGCCGGGCACCGGGCTCGGCTCGTCGAGCTGCGTCACCGTGGCGATCATCAAGGCGATCAGCACCGCACTCGACCAGCCGCTCGACAAGGCCAGCCTCGCGGACCGCGCGTGCCGGATCGAGATCGACAAGCTCGGCGCGCCGATCGGCAAGCAGGACCAGTACGCCAGCGCGTTCGGCGGCATGAACTGGGTCGAGTTCACGAAGGACGCGGTGACCGTCGAGCCGCTGCGCATGCCGGCCGACGCGAAGCGGACGCTCGAGTCGAACCTGATGCTGTTCTTCACCGGCTCCACGCGCAGCGCGTCCAAGATCCTCAAGGAGACCACCGCGGCCTCCAGGTCGGGCCGCCCCGAGGTCATCGAGGCGCTGCACAGCGTGAAGGCGATGGCGTACGAGACGCGCGAGCTCCTGCTGCGCGGCGACGTCGACGGGTTCGGCGCGCTCCTGCACCTGATGTGGGAGCGGAAGAAGAAATACGCCTCCGGCGTTTCGACCCCCGAGATCGACGCGGCCTACTCGGCCGCGCGCGAGGCGGGTGCGGTGGGCGGCAAGATCGCGGGCGCCGGCGGCGGCGGGTTCCTCGTGATCTACGCGGACGCCCCGCACCACGACGACGTGACCGACGCGCTGCACGGACTCGGCATGCGGCGGATGGACTACCGCTTCGAGAACCGCGGCGCGCAGGTGCTCATGGAAGCCGGGTTCTCGATCGCCAGCGCGATCCACGCGGCCTGAAAGGAACAGCGACGATGAAGGCCCTCATCCTGGCCGCCGGCGAAGGCACGCGGCTCCGTCCGCTCACCGAGAACTGCCCCAAGCCGATGCTGCCCGTCGCCGGGCGCCCGCTCCTGGCGCACACCGTCGAGCACCTCGTGCGGCAGGGCTTCGACGAGATCGCGATCAACCTGCACCACCGGCCCGAAGCCGTGCGCGAGTACTTCGGCGACGGCTCGGCGTTCGGCGCGAAGATCACGTGGTCGCACGAGGCGCAGCTCCTCGGGACCGCCGGGGCCGCGCGCAAGCTGCGCGCCTTCCTCGACCGCACCTTCGTCGTCGTGTACGGCGACGTGCTGACCGACATGGACGTGCGCGGGCTGGTCGGCTTCCACCGCGCGCACGACGCGGCGCTCACGCTCTCGCTGTACCGCGTGACCAACCCGACCGAGGTCGGGCTCGTGGGCACCGACGCCGAGGGGCGCGTCACGCGCTTCGTCGAGAAGCCGGCCGCGAACGACGTCTTCACCGACACGGCCAACGCGGGCGTCCTGGTCTGCGAGCCGTCGGTGCTGGACGGCATTCCCGACGGCGCGTTCGCGGACTTCGGCCACGACGTGCTGCCTGCGCTGCTCGAGGCCGGGAAGCCCGTCTACGGCGTCCCCATGTCGGACGACGAGTACCTGGTCGACATCGGCACGCCCGAGAAGTACCTCGAGGCGCAGACCGCCTGGCGCACGCGCGAGGAGCGCGCCGCGCGTCCCGCGGGCGACCCGGTCGACGGCTACCTCAAGCGGCTCGAGGCCGTGATCCGCAACCTGTCGCGCGACGCGGTGTGGGACGTGATCAACGTCCTGATGCGGGCGTGGCACCAGCGCAAGACCGTGTTCCTGATGGGCAACGGCGGCAGCGCGGCGACGGCCTCGCACATGGCCAACGACCTCAACAAGCTCACGCTGCTCCCGGGGCTGCCGCGCTTCCGCGCGCTCGCGCTGACCGACAACGTCCCGCTGATGACGGCGTGGGGCAACGACGCCTCGTACGACCAGATCTTCGCGCAGCAGATGCTCTCGTTCCTGCAGCCGGGCGACATCGTGATCGGCATCTCGACCAGCGGCAATTCGCCGAACGTGGTCGAGGCGCTGCGCGTCGCGAAGGAGAACAAGGCGGTCACGGTGGCCTTCACCGGGCGCCGCGGCGGCAAGCTCGCGGGCATGGTCGACCACCTCGTCGCCGTGCCGAGCGACCACATCGGGCGGCAGGAAGACGCGCACATGGTGCTCGACCACGTGATCGCGAACGTGATGCGCCAGCTTGCCGAGACGCGCTGGCACGAGTTCGCACAGGTGAGCGTCACCACCCGGTATTCGTGAGGACGGAATGAGCAGAGAACGGGTACTCGTCACCGGCGGCGCCGGATTCATCGGATCGCACCTCGTCGACCGCCTCGTCGCGGACGGCCACACGGTGCGCGTGTACGACAGCCTCGATCCCGAGGCCCACGGCGAGGACGCGACGTGGCCCGCGTACTGCAACCCCGGCGCCGAGTACGTCAAAGGGGACGTGCGGGACCGCTACGCGTTCGCGAAGGCCCTGGCCGACGTGGACGTCGTGTTCCACTACGCGGCCGCGGTCGGCTCCGGGATCTCGATGTACCAGATCCGCCGCTACGTCGACATTAACGCGATGGGCACCGCGAACCTGCTCGAGATCCTGGCCGAGCCGGGGACCACGGTGCGCAAGGTGATCGTCGCGTCGTCGATGACCGCGATGGGCGAAGGCACGTACCGCTGTGCGGAGCACGACCTGTTCTACCCGCGCACGCGCCCGCCCGAACAGCTCGCGCGGCAGGACTGGGAGCTGCACTGCCCGGTGTGCGGCCGCGTCGCGCAGCCGGTGGCGATGGTCGAGGACCGGCCGCTGCTGCCGACGTCGATCTACGGCCTCACGAAGAAGGACCAGGAAGAGATGGTCCTCATGATCGGACGGGCGCGGCGCATGCCGGTGGTCGCGTTCCGCTACTTCTCCGCGTACGGTCGGCGCCAGTCGATGTCGAACCCGTACACCGGGGTGCTCGCGCGCTTCGCGACCAAGGTGCTGTCGGGCCGCGCGCCGTCGGTGTTCGAGGACGGCAGGCAGCTGAAGGATTGCGTGCACGTGTCGGACATCGTCGCCGTGAACATGGCCGCGATGGCCGGAGACGGCGGCGACTACGAGATGTTCAACATCGGCGGCGGCCGGCCGGTGTCGGTGCACGAGATCGCGAAGACGATCTGCAGCCTGCACGGCGGCGGGCTCGAGCCGGAGCTGACCGGGCAGTACCGCGTCAGCGACGCGCGTCACGGCTGGTCGGACAACACGAAGGCCGAGACGCTGCTGCGCTGGTCGCCGCGGATGAGCTTCGAGGCGGGCGTCGCCGATCTCGTGACGTGGCTGCGCGACCTGCCGCGCGAGCAGATCGAGAAGTCGATCGACACCTTCGTGCGCCTCGAGTCCGAGGCCGAGTCGAAGGGCTACGCGACGTGAGCGCCGCGGCGCCGCAGCACTGCCTGCTCTGCGGGTCGGGCCAGACCACCCCGGAGCTGACGATTCCCGGGCTGCCGCTGTTCCTGCACGCGGTCGAGCCGGACGTCGCTGCAGAGGTGCCGCGCCTGCCGTTCACCCTCGGATCGTGCGCCACGTGCGGCCACCTGCAGCAGCTCGACGCGCCGCCGGAAGAGGTCGTCGCGCCGATCTACACCCGGCTCTTCGGCTCGTACCAGTCGACCGCGCGCACCGGCATCGGGGGGCTGCGCGCGCAGAGGTTCCTCGACTTCCTGTCGGCGGCGGTGCCCGGCACGGGCCGCGCGCTCGAAGTCGGCTGTTTCGACGGCTGGTTCCTGTCGCTCCTCCAGCAGCGCGGGATGGAGGTCGTCGGCTGCGATCCCAGCCCGGGCGCGGACATCGCCGCGCGCGAGCTGGGCGTCGAGGTGCGTCGCGAGTTCTTCCGGCGCGGCATGTACCCGGACGGCGCGTTCGACCTGTTCGTCGCACGCCAGGTGTTCGAGCACGTGCAGGACGCGCAGGGCTTCCTGGGACTCGCCTCCTCGGCGCTGCGCGCGGGCGGCCATCTCGCCCTCGAGCTGCCCGACGCGGACCTGTGGCTCGGCCAGGGCGTCCTCGGCAGCCTGTTCCACGAGCACGTGTCGTACTTCACGGAGCGGGTGCTCCGTACGGCCGTCGAACGCGCTGGATTCCAGGTCGTCATGTTGCGCCACGAGCACACCGACCTGTTCCTGCTCGCGCGTCGCCAGGCGTCCACAGCGGTGGAAAAGCTGTTCATCGATCCGGAAATCGTGCGCCACGGCCGGGAGCTCGCGGCGATTTATCGGTCGCGCCTGGCCGGGCAGCGGAAGGCCGTGCGGCGCCTGGCCGCCGGCACGCGGGCGAACGGCGGACACCTGTACCTGTACGGCGCGGGCGTCCACAGCTCGTCGCTCGTCGCCGCGTGCGGCCTGACCGCCGCGGACATCGACGGGGTCGTCGACGACGGCCCGCAGAGCCAGGGCAAGGTGCTGCCGAACCTCGAACGGACGATCGCCGAACCCGGCCTGCTCGACGGCACGACGCCGCGGGACGTGGTCATCGTCTCCGGCTTCTCGTTCCAGGAAGAGATGCTGGCGCGCCTCGGGCGGCGGTCGATCGCGGCGCAGGTCGTGACGCTCTATCCGGCAGTGCGGCGGGTCGAGGCGGGCGCGGTCAGCGCATCTTCTTCCAGCGCGACGCGCTGAGCCGCTTCAGGTCGGCGCGGTACGCCTCGTCCGTCGCCGTGTTGCGCGCGCCGCGCACCGTCTTGTAGGTGTGCTGCGCGAGCACGAAGCCGATCGCGTGAAGCGCCTCGTGGCGGTCGAGGCCCTCGTCGAGCAGCCGGTCGAGGGTGTCGTTCACGGTCTCGTCGCCGTTCGCGAGCTGCGTCTCCACGACCTCGTGGAAGCGCGCGTGCAGCTCGAGGTTGGGAACGTCGATCCCGCGGCTCGTGTGGTAGGCGATGATCGCGTCGACGCGCTCGCGCTCCTCGTCGCGGAACCACTCGCGCGGGTCGGGGTCGGTCTGCGGATCGTAGTGCGCCATGGCTTCAGCCTAGCGCGAGGACCCCGTAGAACACCAGCACGGCCGCGATCGCCACGCCGAGCACGACCTTCCAGCGCGGCGTGAGCAGCGCGAGGCCCTGCAGCTCTCCGATGTCCTCGCCGCGCGCCAGGCGCTCGGTGCGGTAGCCCGGGATCAGGAGCAGCGCGAGGCCGATCACGGCGAAGCCGGGCGCCGCGAAGCCCAGCTTCACGACGGGCTGGCCGGCCGTCACCGTCCTCCACACGAGCGCGCTCGTTACGACGCCTCCGGCCGCGATGAGCGCGCCGCCGAGGCGCTCCTGGTTGCGTGTCGGCATCTCGCTCCCTCACACCGGGCCGAGGTCGGCGCGGATCCGGTCGTAGCAGTCGGGACAGTAGGAATGCGTGAACTCGGCGGCGGTGTGTTCCTTCACGTACAGCTCGAGGATCTGCCAGCGCCCGTCCTCGCGCCGGATCTTGTGGCACGAGGCGCAGATCGGCAGGAGCCCGGTGAGCTCCTTCACCTGCCCGAGAGCGTGGCGCAGCTCGCGCACGAGGCGCTCGTTCTCGGCGAGGCTCACGCGCAGTGCTTCTTCGGTGCGCTTCTGCTCGGTGACGTCGAAGCTCACGCCGGACGAGCGCAGCGGCCGGCCGGAGGCGTCGCGCGCGACGACGAGACCGCGCGTGCGCAACCAGCGCCACTCGCCGGTCTTCCATGGCACGCGGTACGCGACGTCGAAGATCTCCGACGCGCCGGCGAGGTGCTCGTGCATGGCGGCGACGAACCGTTCCTGATCCTCCGGGTGGACCGCCCGGACGTACTCGTCGATCGTCGCGTAGTCGGCCTCGAGATACCGTTCCTCGGGGCCGAACTCGACCGCGCCGGTGACGTGATTCGCATGGAAGTACGAATCGCCCGACGCCTTCAGGGCGCCGCGGTAGCGCTCGACCTCGTGCAGCATCTCGTCGGTCATGAGGCGAACCCCCAGTTCGATGGGGCTCAAGATACGCCGGTCAGGGCAGGATGAACACGTTCAATGCGGCCCCGAGGTTGGCCGCGACCGGCACGCCGGGCGCCGCGTCCCAGGGCCCGCCGCGGCCGCTCAGGACGAGCACGGGCCGGACGCCGGCCGCCTGCGCGACCGCGACGTCGGTCGCGGCGTCCCCCACCATCCACGAGCGGGCGAGGTCGAGCCCCATCTCGCGCGCCGCGGCCAGGAGCATGCCGGGCCGCGGCTTGCGGCAGTCACAGCCGTCCTCGGGCGCGTGCGGACAGAGGTAGACGGCATCGACGCGGCCGCCGGATGCGGCGATCTCGGCCGTCATCCGGCGGTGAATGTCCTCGACGGTGTTCCGCGTCGCGAAGCCGCGGCCGATCACCGACTGGTTGGTGACGACCACGATGGCGAACTCGGTGCGCGCGGCCCGCGCGAGCGCGTCCTTCACGCCGGGCAGGAAGCGGTACTCCTCCCAGCTCCGGACGTGCCCCGGCCGGTTCTCGTTGAGCACCCCGTCCCGGTCGAGGAACAGCGCCGCGCGCATCGCGTCAGTCGAACCCGACGGCGGCGAGCTGCTCGGCGCGGCCCTTGAACGCGTCGACGCAGCGGCGGATGCCCTCGCGCGCCTCGATCTGCGCGGTGAACCCGAGCATCTGGTGCGCCTTGTCGACGCCGGCACGGCGGCGCTTCACGCGGTTGGGGTCGTGGTCGAGGTGCACGATCTGGCAGGGCAGGCCGAAGAACTCGACCATCCACTCGGCGAGCTGCTTGACGGACGTCTCGGTGCCGGAGCCGATGTTGAAGCACTCGTTGATCACGTCGCTCTTCATCGCGAGGATGTTGGCGCGCGCGATGTCCTCGGCGTGGATCAGGTCCATCGTCTGGCTGCCGTCGTCGTTGATCGTCAGCTTGCCCTGCGTCTGGATCTCCCAGGCCCACTTGGGAATCACCTGCGTGTAGAGGTGCCCGCGGCGCTGGCGCTCGCTGAACACGTTGTAGTAGCGCAGCGCGACGTACGGCATCTTGTATTCGTGCCACCCGGCGTTGAGCAGCGCCTCGTCGGCGATCTTCGTCGCGCCGTAGAGCAGCTTGTTGTCGAACGGGTGGTTCTCGTCGACCGGCAGGTAGCGCGGCTCGCCGAACACCGAGGCCGACGACGAGTGGACGATCTTCTTGACGCCCAGGCGCACGGCGCACTCGATGACGTTGAACGTGCCGACCACGTTGTACTTGACCGCCTGGAGCGGCTCGATCTTCGCGTCGAGCGTCAGCATCGAGGCGAGGTTGAACACGTACTCCGGCTCGTACTGGTTGAAGATCGCGAGCAGGCGCGCGTGCTCCGAGATGTCCTCGCGGCAGATCACGATCTCGGTCCGGTCCTGGGCCTGCGCGGCGTTCAGGTTCTCCATGTATCCGTTGTAGAAGTTGTCGACGACGACGACGCGCTTCGCGCGCTCGCGCACCAGCGCCTCGACGACGTACGACCCGATGTTCCCCGCCCCGCCCGTGACCAGAAAGGTCTTCCCCGCGAGCTCGTTCATTGCGTCTCCCCTCGATCTGCGATGTAGCGGACGAGCGCGTCGCGCCAGCCCGGAAGGTCCTCGAATCCGGCCGCCCGCAGGGCCGCGTTGTCGAGCGCGGTGTAGCGCGGGCGGATGAAGAACACGTCGGGGCCGTCGGGCGGCGTCTCGGTCGCGCGAACCTCCGCGCGCACGCCCGCGGCGTCGAGCGCCGCGCTCGCGAACTCGTGCCAGCTGCACGAGCCGCTCCCGGCCAGGTGGTAGAGCCCCGCGGGCGCGGCGCGCTCGAGCATCTCGAGCGTCTTCGCCGCGATGTCCGCGGTGCACGTCGGACTCATGCGCTGGTCGGCGACGACCGCGAGCGTCTCGCCCGCGCGCGCCTTCGCGAGGATCGTCTCGACGAAGTTCGTATTCCCTTTCGCGCGGCAGCCGCCGCGGCCGTAGAGGCTCGCGACGCGCAGCACGAGGTGGTCGGGGCACGTCGCGCGGACGAGCTGCTCGCCGGCGAGCTTCGAGACGCCGTAGACGCTGGTCGCGCCGGGCGCGTCGCGCTCCGTGTAGGGCGTGCGGCGCGCGGTGTCGGCACCGAACACGTAGTCGGTGCTGTAGTGCACGAGGCGCGCCCCGCGGCGGCGGCACCACCGCGCGAGGTTCCACGCGCCGAGCGCGTTGATGCGGAAGAACGGCTCCTGGTCCGCGGCGTTGTACGCGGCCGCACCCTGCCACGCGCTCGTGTTGATCACGACGGCAGGCTCGCGCGCATCGAGCGCCGCGCACACGGAGGCGTCGTCGGAGACCTCGACGTCGGCGTGCGAGAGCGCCTCGAGCGCCAGCCCGCGGCGTGCGGCCGCACGCGACAGGTCGCGCCCGAGCTGCCCGCTTCCCCCGACGACGACGATGCGCACGCGCTCCGCTCCCCGGGGCCCGGATTCGCGCACGGGCCCCCCGGTCAAATATGGGAAAATCGCGCGCCGGAGCCAGCGCGGGTCCACGGCGGTCCGTCACGATCCGCGGCGGTTCGAACGGGCCGGCAGGGGAGATACGTGGCGGACAGTTCCGAAACGTTGCGGTTCCCGTTCCGGTCCGTGCTCGCGATCCCCGCGGACGGCGGGGCGGTCGGCTTCTACCGGCTGCTCAACCCGCTGCAGTACCTCGCGCGCGCGGGCGTGCGCTGCTCCGCGACGGCCGCGGTGTCCGGTGTCGAGGAGCTGCTCGCCGCCGACCTGATCGTGGTGCAGCGCCAGCACGATCCGCGCCTCCTCGCGCTCCTGGGCGAGGCGCGCGCCGCGGGCCGCACCGTCGTCTACGAGATCGACGACCTGCTGCACGAGCTTCCGCCCGACAACCCGGTCGCCGCGCTGTACCCGCCCGGCTCGCCGCAGCTCGAGGGCATCGAGGCGTTCGTGCGCGCGGCACACGGCGTGACGGTCAGCACGCCCGAACTCGCGGACGCGTACCGCGGGCTCAACGCGAACGTCCACGTGCTGCCGCTGTGCATCGACTTCGCGCTGCGCGACTGGACGACGCGGCCGCCGCGCGCGGGCGGGCGCGTGGTCGTCGGCTGGAGCGGCGGCGCGACGCACGTCGGCGACCTGCGGCCGCTCGCCGGAGCGGTCCGGCGCGCGCTCGCCGCCGAGCCCGCGCTCGACTTCGCCGTGTACTCGACGCCGGGCCTCGGTGCGTGGGTCGCGCGCGACTGGGGGCTGCCGCCGGAGCGGTTGAAGGTGCTGCCGTGGCGCGATTTCTCCGCGTTCCCCGCGGGGCTCGCCGAATTCGACATCGGCCTCGCCCCGCTCGCCGACTCGGCGTTCAACCGCGCGAAGAGCAACGCCAAGCTGCTCGAGTACGGCGCGTGGTCGATCGCCGCGATCGCGTCACCGGTCGCACCGTACGCCCGCACGCTCGTGCAGGGCGTCGACGGCCTGTTCGCGGCGGACGAGGACGCGTGGTGCGACGCGATCCTCGCGCTCGCGCGCGATCCGGCACGGCGCGCCGCTCTCGGTGCTGCACTGCACGCGAAGGTGCGGCGCGACTACGACCTGGCGCACGAGTGGATGCGCTGGCCGCTGACCTGGGCGCGGATCGCAGCGACGTGACGGCGTCGTCCGAAAAACGAAGGGCCCGCCACCGGGCGTAGCGGACCCTCGCGTTGCTCTCTCTCTGGCCGGAGCGCTCGCCACCGGGCGTAGCCAACGTCTCCACACCAAACGTGGGTTCCCGTCCGCAGCCTTTCAAGGAGTTCTTTGATTGTCTCCGAACTTTCCTTCTGTTGCACCCGCATTCGCATCGCATGCCGCGGGCGCGCCGACGCTACAATCCGCCGCATGAGCGATCGCGCGGAACTGCTGCCGTACCTCGACGCGTACCTCGCGGTGCGCGATGTGCGCGACTACTGCCCCAACGGCCTGCAGGTCGAGGGCCGGCCGGAGATCGCGCGCGTCGCGCTCGGCGTGACGGCCTCGCTCGCGCTGCTCGAGCGCGCTGCCGCGTGGGGCGCGGACACCGTGCTCGTCCACCACGGGCTGTTCTGGAAGGGCGGCGGCGAGCTGCGCGTCGAGCGCTCGCTGCGCGCGCGGCTCGCGCTGCTGCTCGCGCGCGAGATGAACCTGCTCGCGTACCACCTCCCGCTCGACCGGCATCCCGAGGTCGGCAACAACGCGGTGCTCGCGCGCCGCCTCGGCGCGGTGCACGTGGAGCCTGCCTTCGAATCCGACGGCGTGCCGATCGGTCTCGTCGCGCGCCTCGCCGCGCCGGTCGACGCGGGCGCGTTCTTCCACACGCTGGCCGCGGTCACCGCGCGCGAGCCGCTGGTCGCGGGCTGCGGGCCCGCGACGATCGCGACGTTCGGCGTCGTGACGGGCGGCGGGCCGCGCTACATCGAGGAGGCCGCACGGCGCGGACTGGACGCGTTCGTCACCGGCGAGCCGTCGGAGCCGGCCGTGCACCTCGCGCGCGAGGAGCGCATCCACCTCGCGGCCGCGGGGCACCACGCGACCGAACGCTTCGGCGTGCAGGCGCTGGGCGAGCACCTCGTGCAGCGCTTCGGGATCGAGGCGCGCTTCTTCGAGATCAGCAACCCGGTCTGATTCCGGATACGGCGAATGCGCGCCGTACGCGCGCGCGATTCCGGCCTCCACCTCGCGCGGAGAGGAGTACCGTGAGGTGGGAGGAACACGCATGCTGCGCCATGGGATGCGTTGGCTCGTTGTCCTCGGCGCCGTCCTCGGTCTCGCGGCGGGAGCCGCGGTCGCCGGCGACGTCGATCTCGTCGTGAAGTGGCCGCAAGGCAAACCCGTACCGCAGGTCGTGCGCGAGACCGACACCAGCGGCAAGACCTGGGTGATCGTCGAGAAGGCGCGTGTCGTGCTCGTGAACTACCCCACGCACTGGAACGCGCAGGTCACGCCGTCCCCGGTGAGCCAGCCCGCGATCCGCCTCGCCCACGACCTCTCGCCCGGCAAGCAGATCGCGCTGCACTCGTTCCTCGACAAGGAGGAGCTGACGAACGTCGTGCTCTCGACGCAGGGGCAGACGGTCGAGTTCCCGAGCGCGAACCGCGTCTCGATCGAGGTCCAGGACATCGTGGGTTGACGCCACGCAGAGGCAGAGGCCGTAGGGGCGGGGCTTGCCCCGCCCGCGTTCAATCCTCGAGGCGCAGCACGGCGAGGAACGCTTCCTGCGGGACGGACACCTGCCCGACCTGCTTCATGCGCTTCTTGCCTTCCTTCTGCTTCTCGAGCAGCTTGCGCTTGCGCGAGATGTCGCCGCCGTAGCACTTCGCGAGCACGTTCTTGCGCAGCGCCTTGACGTTGGTGCGGGCGATCACGCGGCTGCCGATCGCGGCCTGGATCGCGACCTCGAACTGCTGGCGCGGGATCAGCTCCTTGAGCTTCGAGGCGAGCGCCTGGCCGCGGTGGTACGCGTTCTTCTCGTGGACGATGTTCGAGAGTGCGTCGACGGACGAGCCGTTCACGAGGATGTCCAGCTTGATGAGCTCGGAACGGCGCCAGCCGGAGATCTCGTAGTCGTAGCTCGCGTAGCCGCGCGAGAGCGACTTCAGCTTGTCGTAGAAGTCCGTCACGACCTCGGCCAGCGGAACCTCGTACTCGAGCAGGACGCGCGTCGGCCCGGCGTACTTGAGGTGCTTCTGCTCGCCGCGCCGCTCCTCGAGCAGCTTCATCAGGTTCCCGACGTACTCCTGCGGCGTGATGATCGTGGCCTTGATGTACGGCTCCTCGATCCACAGGTACTAGTTGCCCTTGGGCAGCTTCGCCGGGCTGTGGATCTCGATGTACTCCTCGGAGGTCAGCATCACCTTGTAGGGCACGCCCGGCGCGGTGGTCACGAGGTCGAGATCGAACTCGCGCTCGAGGCGGGACTGGATGATCTCCATGTGCAGGAGACCGAGGAAGCCGCAGCGGAAGCCGAAGCCGAGGGCGTCCGAGACTTCGGGCTCGAAGTCGAACGACGAGTCGTTCAGGGACAGCTTGTCGAGCGCGTCGCGCAGGTCGGGGTAATCGTCGGCGTTCGACGGATAGAGGCCCGCGAAGACCATCGGCTTCACGTCGCGGAAGCCGGGGAACGCCACCGCGGTCGGACGCTTCGCCTCGGTGACGGTGTCTCCGATCTTGACCTCGTGCACGTTCTTGATGTTGGCGACGACCCAGCCCACCTCGCCGACGGACAGCGAGTCGACGGGCCGCGACTTGGGCGTGAACAGCCCGATGTCCTCGACTTCGTACTCGTTGCCGGTCGCCATGAGCTTGATCTTCTGGCGCTTGGTCATCGTGCCGTCGATGACGCGCACGAGCATGTAGGCGCCGCGGTAGCTGTCGTACCAGCTGTCGAACACCATCGCCTTGAGCGGCGCGTCGACCTCGCCGACGGGCGGCTTCACGCGCTCGACGACGGCCTCGAGGATGTCCGCGATCCCGGTGCCTTCCTTGCCCGAGGCGAGGATCGCCTCGTGGCCGGGCAGTCCCACGACCTCCTCGATCTGCTCCTTGATGCGGTCCGGCTCGGCGGACGGCAGGTCGATCTTGTTGATGACGGGGATGACGGTGAGGTCGTTCTCGACCGCGAGGTAGGCGTTGGCGAGCGTCTGGGCCTCGACGCCCTGCGCGGCGTCGACGAGCAGCACCGCGCCCTCGCAGGCCGCGAGCGAGCGCGAGACCTCGTACGAGAAGTCGACGTGACCCGGCGTGTCGATCAGGTTGAGGCGGTAGTCCTGGCCGTCCTTGGCGCGATACGACAGCGAGACCGCGTGGGACTTGATCGTGATGCCGCGCTCGCGCTCGAGGTCCATCGAGTCGAGCGTCTGCTCCATCATCTCGCGCGATTCGAGCGCGCCGGTCAGCTCGAGCACGCGGTCGGACAGGGTCGTCTTCCCGTGGTCGATGTGCGCGATGATGCTGAAGTTCCGTATGTGCCTGGGGTCCATCGGGATCGCTCGCGGGGACACTGGAGCCGGGTGGATCCCGGCCGCCGCGGGATTATAGGGCGAGGGCGGCCCCCGGGCCGGTCAGGGTCCTGCGACGACGACCGAACCGCTCTCGAACGGCACGTCGGCGGTGCCGCCTCCGGCGCTCCACACGCTCGCCTGGTCGAAGGCCAGCGGGCTGACTCCGGGTCCGACGGCCGTGAACCACAAGGTGCAGAGTTCGCCGGAGCCCGAGATTCCCGGCACCGGGCCGAGTCGCGCGTCGCCCACGACGAGCCGGTTGCCGTCCGCGGTCACCGCGGCCATCAGGGTCGCCTGCTGCCCGTCGGCGCCCAGGAGGCCGCCCTGCGTGGCGCGCGTGAACTGGAGCACCGCGGGGTCGAACACGACGTGGAACGGCACGCTGGCGACGTTCCGCGCGTTGTCGAACATGATGCGGACCGCGACCTGGGCGCCGGCCGAGGGCGTTCCCGAAACCGCGATCCGGATCCGCGGCGGGCCGCCGGGCGCGGGCTTGGTCCCGCCCGGCTTGTCCTTGCCGGTCTGGTCCTTCCCGCCGGTCGCGTCCTTGCCGGAGCCGCCGGTCGTGTCCTTGCCGGAGCCGGACTTCGAACTGCCGTCCGCGCCGTCCCGGGCCGCGTCGCCGGCCGTGTTCGTGCCGCCGCCCGTGGTTGCGCCCGGGGGCGAGGACGTGGTGCCCGCCGTGAGCGGGGTCCCGGTCGCGATCAGCGCGCCCGCGGGGGACGCGACCGTGCCCCCGCCGGCCGGAGCCGCCGACGCGGTCGCTCCGGAGGGCGGGGTGACCGGAGCGGCGATCGCGCCGCTTCCCGTCCCGCCGCCTCCGCCGGGCGCATACGTCGCTGACCGGCCCGAGGGGGCATCGACCTCGGGCAGCGTCACGGGCGCGTACGTCGCGGGCTCGCGCGCGGCGCGCCACGCGGCCTCGGGCGCGCCGGCCGCCGCGGACGGGTCGGCGGACGCGGAATTCGGGTTCGCGCGCGCGTCCGCGGGGGACGTGTGGCCGGGAGCGGTGACGGACGGTGCGGGCGCCGCATCCGCGGGAGCGGACGGACGTGCGGCGGAGTTCGTACCGCGCGACGCGTTCGACCCCGGCGCGGCCGTCGTGCTCCGCGCCGGGAGCGTCAGCGACGCTCCGTTCCCCGCCGCGACGAGCGCACCGGCCAGCACCGCCGCGCCGGCGAAGCCGGCGGTCACCGCGATGATGCTGAGGGTGCGCATCGTCCGTGTCCGTGCGTCAGGGCTGGGTGATCGTCGCCGACTGCGCGTCGTAGGTAACCGCGCGGCTGCTGCCGACGCTCGCCGAGCAGGTGGCCGCGGTGTCGTTGCAGACGAGCGCGTCGGTGTTGCTCGTGCTCGGCGGGGCACCGACGAACTTCACGGTGGTCGTGCCCTTGGCGGTCTTCAGCAGCAGCGTGCAGATCTTCTTCTTGCCGCTGACCTGGTTGCCCGCCGCGGGCGCCTGCTTCACCACGCCGACCGTGATGCGCGATCCGGTCGTCTTCGCCGCGTTGACGACGACGGTCCCCGAGAGCGCGTCGCCCGCGGCGCTGCTCATCACCTGGCTCACGACCGCGCTGTTGCTCAGCAGCAGGTCGAAGATGAACCCCGTGATGTTGGACTCGCTCGTGCCGCCGACGTACACGTCGAGCTGCAGCTGGTTGTCGGTGACCGGCGTCCCCTCGAGCGTGATGACGTCCGTCGCCGAGGCCGTCGCGCTCTTGGTGAAGGTCGGCGGGCCGCCGCCCGGATTGCCCGCGTCCCCGCCGCCGCCTCCGCCGCCGCCGCAGCTCGGGAAGAACGCAAGTGCCGCGACCGCGAGAAGGGCCGAGCCCCACGGCCGTCGTCCGAGCCCGGGGCGAACGACCATCGCCTCCGTGCCATCCACCCTGGTGTTCACGTCTCTGCGCATGGAGGTCCCTTCTATCGCGAGGCGCCGAACTTGCCGGCGAGAATGCTGAGGTCGGTGCCGTCCACCAAGCAGCTCTTGTTGAGATCGGTGCGCCCGTCGAACCCGGCGTTCCCGCAGCTCTTGCCGAAGGCGCGAGCGACGCGGAACAGGTCGAAGCCGTCGATGCGACCCGAGTTGTCCACGTCGCCGTCGGCCGGCGTCACGGTGGTGACGCGGTTGAGGTTCAGCGGATCGAAGGCCTGGACCACCGGCTCGGAGTGGCGCCCGCTGCGCCAGCCGAGGTAGGTGAAGTAGGCGGCGCCGGTGTCGGAGGCCGCGACCGGGAACTCGTCGTACGACTGGAAGTAGTTCCCCGCGGGGGTCTTCCGGTCGAGGCGGTAGATCGCGTTGTCCCACGTGGCGCCGCCGTCCGGCGAGCGCCGCGCGAGCAGCGTCGGATACGGGGCCGTCGTGTAGGAGGTCCACATCACCCAGGCATTGCCCTGGGCGTCGGCCGTGAGCTGCGGCAGGATCGGGAACGCGGAGTCGTCGCTGTCGATGCGCACCGCGGCGTTGAACGTGAGGCCCTTGCCGCCCACGTCGCTCGACCGCGCGATCTTGATCAGGCCGTTGTCTTCCCACGCCGTGAGCACGCCGCCGCTCACGAAGGCCGCCCGCGGCTCCGGCACCGCGAACGAGTCGGTCGTCGCGACGGTGACGTCGGTCCACGTGTTGAGCGTGTTGTCGTACGCGGCACCGTGCACGGCGTAGATCAGGTTGCGATCGTCGTCCCAGATCGCGAAGGCCTTGCGGGCCACGGGGTCGCAGGCGAGGTTGAGCGGCGCGTAGGCGGCGCCCCCCGCGCCCGCCGTGCGGACCGGGATCCGGCTGCCCGACCAGGTCGAGCCGCCGTCGAGGCTGATCTTGGACACGACCGTGGTCTGGAGCGGCTGGTTCGAGATGTAGACCGCGACGAGCTTGTCGGCGCCCGCGGTACCGGCGCCGGGGAAGACGCACACCCGCGGCGCGAGGGAGTACGAACCGTCCGAGCCGTTCTCGAGCGCGATCTTCGGACCGAACGAGGTACCCGCGTTGGTGGACGTGGCCGCGTACAGCTCGTACTGCGTGGACCAGAGAGCCGTCACGCGATTGCCCGTGCCCGCACCGACCTGCACGTTGGGGAAGTCGAAGAAGTACGCGCCCGGAACGACCTCGAACGGGTCGAACGTGTCGACGACGGCGTCGCTCGCGGCCCACGTCTTTCCGAAGTCGGTCGAGTGGTTGAACTTCAGGCGCCGCACGGCGAGCGACGGGTCCCCGAAGTCGACCTGGTCGTTGGCCTGGAACGCGAGGTAGACGTTGCCGAGCCCGTTCGACGCGAGCACGGGCTCGAAGCTGCTGACCAGCTTCGGGTCGCCGTTTCCGATCTTCGTCGGCACGCCGAACGTGAAGCCGCCGTCGGTGCTCGCCGCCGCGTACATGCTGGCGTAGTAGCCCTGGCCCACGGCCGAGAACGCGGCCACGACGGTGCCCGTCTTGTCCGCCAGCAGCGCCGGCGTGTCGAAGCTGGCGGGCGCGACGTTCGAACCGGTGTCGGTGTCGATGCGCTTTTCGGCCGAGGCCACCTGCGCCGGCGGGTTGCCCGTCATCCGGTTGGCCCACAGGTTGTTGCTGCGGCCGCCGTCGTCGCGCTGATCGGTGAACAGGAAGAACACACCGGTGTTGTTCGACGGCGCGAGTCCCATGAGGCCCTGCGTCGTGTTGGTCGTGAAGTCGGGGAACGTCCAGTCGTTGGTGACCGGCAGACCGGCCTGGTCCCACGTCGAACCGCCGTCGGTGGACCACGTCATGTAGACGTCGGTGAGCGTGCCGAGGGTCTGGTCGCCGTAGTCGTCGGTCCACGCCACGACCCACTCCGCCGGGCCTGCGAGATACGCGGCCGCGTAGTTCGGGTACGTGTCGGGAGAGAAGGTGAAGGCGACCGAGGTGTTGGTCCACGTGCTCACCGCGCCGTTGGAACCGGAGCGGTACACGAGGAGATCGGTGTACAGCGTGAACTCGTCGCTCTTCTGCGCGAAGAGCACGATTGCGGTGCTGCCCGCGGTGTAGATCTTCGGCTCGAGGTAGAAGCCGAAGGGAGAGTACAGCGAGAGCGGCTCGTCCAGTCCGAGGGTGAACACCGGGCTCGCCGGCGTGCCCGTCATGCTGATCACGTAGAGGTGGTCGCCGGCGACCGCACGGTCGGTGAACGTGACGAGCGCGGCCCCGTTGCCCGCGAGCGCGAGCCGCGGCGCGGCGGCACCGCCCGTATCGGGCAGCGACGCGCTCGTGTCCTTCTCCCCGCTCGGGAACGGGCTCGACGCGGACGCGGGCGTCGCCGACTTCGCGACCCACACCGTCGAACCGTCGCCGCGATCCTGTGCAAACGCGGCATAGACCGTGCCCGAGCCGTCGACGAGCAGGTCGACGCGGGTCGGCGCGTAGGAGCTCGCGGGCGCGCCGGCGTCGACGCGGACCGGCGTGCCCCACGTGGCGCCGAGGTTCGAGCTGACCGCGACGTAGGCGTGCGTGCGGTTGGCGCCGAGGTACGCGACCGCGACGGTGTTGCCGCCGACCGCGATGACCGGCGTGCCGACGCCGAACGACGCGTCGCCGCGCCTGGAGAGGCTCGTCGCGGTGCCCCAGGTGCGGCCCGCATCGGTGCTGCGCGCGACCTGCAGACCGTAATCCCCGTTGCCGTCGCCGACGCTCCAGGCCGCGATCACCGTGCCGTCGGAGGCCATCGTCATCGCGTGCTCGAAGACCGGGCTCTGGCCCGTGCCGCCCGCGACCGTGGTCTCCGCCGCGAACGTAGCCCCGCCGTCGGTCGACGAGAGCGCGTACAGGCGGTACTCCTCCTGCCCCATCACGCACAGCTTCCCGTTGGTGAGACCGGCCACGCTGCCCGGGTCGTCGAACGGCGAGACCAGCGTGAGGCGCTGCGCGGGCACGTTCTCCGCGGCGCCGAGATCGCTCTGCGGCACGGCGGTCGGCGCGAGGACGCGCGGCCGCATCGAGGCCGCAAGACGCGCGGGCGAGTTCGGCCGCGCGCGCAGCGGTACCGGCACGCTGTCCGTCGGCGAGTAGAGCTTCGTCACGTCGTGACGCTTGCTCGGCACCTGCAGCGCGCGGGAGCGGGCCGCCTCGTGCAGCCGGGCGCGCGCGGCGGGTGCGGCAGGACGCGGGGCGAGCCGCGTCGCGTCGGCCGCCCGTGCGGCGGGAATCAGCAGCGTAGCCATCGACACGAACAGGAGTCCTGCGCGAACCGGCAACGATCGTGATGTCATCGAACCCCCAACATCGAGCAGCTGTGGGACCTGCTGTCGCTCATGGCCCGGCGTCTGAACACGCAGGCGTCGGCCTGCCCGGGCTATGCGCGGTCGCCCGAGTCTACTGCAATATGTAGACCACGCCCCGGCGCCGCAACGGTGCGCGGGTGATTCGATTGAGCCGAACGTGCCCGAACTGCCCGAAGTCGAGACCGTCAGCCGACAGCTCGCCCCGCTGCTCGTCACGCGGGTCGTGCGGTCGATTACGATTTTGGATCCGCGGCTCCGCGAGGCCGCGCGCGACGACCTCGCGGGGCGGCCGATCCGCTCCGTGGAGCGGCTCGGCAAGCAGGTCGTCATCGCGCTCGGCGGTGCGAACCCGCTGTGGCTCGCGGTTCACCTGCGCATGACGGGCCGGCTGCAATGGCTCGACGCGCCGCCGGCCGCGCGCCAACACCTGCGCGCGATCGTGGCGCTCGATCGGGGCGTGCTGGTGTTCGTCGACCCGCGGCGCTTCGGCACGCTGACCTGGCTCGACGCGCCGCGCGCGCTCGAGACGGGCATCGATCCGACGCGCGAGGCGTTCACCCCGGAGTGTCTCGCCGGTCTGCTGCGCGGCAGCCGGCAGGAACTCAAGACGTGGCTCCTGCGGCAGGACCGGATCGTCGGGCTCGGCAACATCTACGCGTCGGAGATCCTCGATCGCGCGCGGCTGCACCCGTCACGTCCGGCGGGAACGCTGCGCGCCGGCGAGGTGCTGCGCCTGCACGCCGCGACATGCACGGTGCTCGCGGCGGCGATCGAGAACTGCGGGACGACCTTCTCGGATTTCCAGGACGCGCACGGCGTGACGGGGAACTACCAGCAGTTCCTGCGCGTGTACGGCCGCGAGGGCGAACCCTGCGCGCGCTGTGGCGGATCGATCCGCCGCACGGTGCAGGGACAGCGGAGCACGTACCACTGCCCGCGCTGCGTGCGGCCGTGGCGCGGGCGCGCCGTGCGGGGCGGGCCCTGAAAAAGGAGAAGGCCGGATATCGATCCGGCCTGAGAAATTCAGGTAAAGCTGCTCGGCCGGGAATAAAGCAAGCGCGATGCCAGCTCCTACGCCCGCATCAGCCGCTTTGTTTTGTTGAACTTGGGCGCAGTGCCCGGACCCGGCTGCGGGACGGCTTCTCAGGTCGAGAAGCGTCCGCTTCTCATCCTGAGATGCTGGCCGGGTAAGCCCGCGGACCGAACAGCGCGGTCCCGACGCGGACCATGGTCGCGCCTTCCTCGATCCCGACCTCGAAGTCGTCGGACATCCCCATCGAGAGCTCGACGGCGGTCGTGGGCACCCGCCCCGCGTCGCGCGCCGCGGCCAGCAGGCGGGCCAGCGTCCGGAAGTGCGGCCGGCTCGCCGCGGGATCTTCGGCCGGCGGGGGCACGGTCATGAAGCCGCGGACCGCGAGGCCCGGCAGGCCCGCGAGGACGTCGAGTGCCGCGTCGAGCGCGTCCGCCGTGAAGCCGCCCTTGCTCTCCTCGCCGCCGAGGTTCACCTCGATCAGCACCGGGACCGGCCGGCCGCGCTCGCGGCCGACGCGATCGAGCGCCTCGCCGAGGCGCAGCGAGTCGAGCGAGTGCACGAGCGCGAAGAGCTCCGCGGCGCGGCGCGCCTTGTTCCGCTGCAGGCGCCCGATCATGTGCCAGGTCCCGCCGCCGGCCAGCGGGATCTTCGCGTCGGCCTCCTGCACGCGGTTCTCGCCGAACACGGTCACGCCCGCGGCGAGCGCCGCGCGCACGGCCTCGGCCGGCTGGGTCTTGCTGGCGGCGACCAGCGTGATCGCCGACGCCGGGCGGCCGCTGCGGGCGGCGGCCCGTTCGATACGCGTGCGGATTTCGGTGACGCGCCCGGCGAGCGCGCCGGGACCGTTCACGGGGCCGGCGCCGGGACCTCTTCTCCCGAGCGTCCCTCGTCCATCGCGCGGTTCGCGAGCGCGTCGGCGACGCGGTTCTCCTCGCGGCGCACGTGGAGGATGCGGAATCCGGAGAGACGGGCCGCCAGGCGCCGGGCCTCGCCGAGCAGCTCGGCGAGGTGCGGCTGGCGCACCTTGTAGACGCCGGTCACCTGGCGCTGGATCAGCTCGCTGTCGGTGCGTACGTCGAGGTGCGTCGCGCCGAGCCGCAGCGCGGCCTCGAGCGCGGCGATCAGGCCGCGGTACTCGGCGACGTTGTTCGTGGTGTGACCGAGGAAGCCCCACGCCCGCAGGACGTCGTGACCGTCGCCGTCCTGCACGTAGACCCCGTAACCCGCGGGACCCGGATTGCCGCGCGCGCCGCCGTCGACCCACGCGGCGAGCCGCGACCCCGGGCGGCCGTCGACCGCGCCCACGTCAGCGTCCGGCTTCGGCGCCGCGGCCCGGTCCGGCGTCGGCGGCCGTCTCGGTTCCGTCCCCTTCGTCTTCGACGTACAGGATCCGGCGGCAGCTGTCGCACGTGATCAGCTCGTCGCCGCGCCGCGCGAGGTTGATCACCTGGGGCCGCAGCCGAACGTGGCAGGCGGCGCACGATTCCTTCTCGATGCGCGCCATCGCGACGCCGCCGCGGGCCTTGAAGATGCTGTCGAAGCGCCGCAGGGTGTCCGCGCTCAGCCCGTGCGCCAACTCCCCGCGTTGGCGGGACAGGTCCGCGAGGCGTGTCGCATTCTCGCTGTGCTCGCGGGTCAGCTCGCCCTTGGCCTGCTCGACGCGCGCGCGTTCCTCGCCGATGCGTGCGTCCGCCTCGGCCGCGGGGGCCGCGAGCGACTCGATCTGCGAGTCGCACTCGAGGATGCGGTCGTCGATCCCCGCCGAGGTCGCCTTGTACGAATCGATCTCGTTGAGGACGGCGCTATACTCGCGCTGGTTGTTCACCTGCATCAATTTCTGCTGGGCCTGGCGCAGGCGGTTCTGCAAGTCGTCGCGCTCGCTCGTCAGGCGCTGCTGCTGCTGGACGAGGGCCTCGTGACGAAGCCGGGCTGCTCCGATCTCCTCGATGCGCTCCGCGAAGACCCGTTCGAGGGTCGCAAGGCGTTCGGGGAGTGTGGCTTCGGTCTGCTCGATGTCCCGGATCTGGAACGCGATTTCCTGCAGCCGAACCAACCGACGCATCTGGTCATTCAATGCGGTCCCCTCCGCGGCGAGCAGGTCCCGGTGAGTGGTGGGCCCACCAGGGCTCGAACCTGGGACCAGCTGATTATGAGTCAGCCGCTCTAACCGTCTGAGCTATGGGCCCCGAATCGCCGAGTCTAGCACAGCTGTTCCGCGGCCTCCCGCGGGAACTCCTGCTGCTGTCCGCCTTTGCGGCGGGGCCGGCGCTGGCCCAGGAGCCGGCCGGCCCGCCCCCGCCCGTCCGGCCTTCCGGGGTGACCGAGGTCCAGGAGGTCCGGCGCGTGCAGCTCGACGTGTCGGTGATCGACCCGAAGAAGAACGAGTTCTCGTCGGTTCCCGGGCTGGCCAAGGAGGATTTCGTCCTGCGCGTGGACCACGAGCGGCTTTCGCCCGAGGAGTTCGCGCGCGTCGAGTTCGACCAGATCTGCCCGGAGCCCGCGGCCGCGGGCGAACTGCGCGACGCCGCGCTCGCCGACGACCGGCCGACCCTGATCGTGCTCGCCGACCTGAACTACCTCGACCTCCGCATGCGGCGCGGGGTCGCGCGCGCGCTGCACGACCTCGCCGAACTCGCGAAGAAGCGCCCGGTGCGCGTCAAGGTGATCGCGTACGGGCGGCGGCTCGTGCCGTTGACGCAGGAGTTCACGAGCGATCCGCGGGCGATCGAGGAAGCCGCCCAGAGCCTCGTCGAGCTGCCGGCCAGCGGGCCGAAGATCGGCGGGCTCAAGAACGTGCCGGCTCCCGAGCCGGGCGCGACCAAGCGCTTCGATCCGACGCCGCTCGCGGAGAGCTCGGACAGCGGCGCGCCCATGGACCCGGAGGTCGCCTACGACTCCGCGTTCGCCGTCGAGATGCCGCGCGAGACCGGGGCCGGCGCATCGGTGAACATCAGCCTGCCCGAGGAGAGCCGGACCACGGGGCGCGCGGCGGCGTCCGCGGACGCACGCCCGTCGCTGTCCGCGATCGAGGCCGTGCTGCTCTCGCACGCCGGCATCCGCGGCCGCAAGGCCGTCGTCCTGTTCTCGAGCTCGTGGTTCGACGTGGTCGACGACGTGCTCCTGAGCTACGTCGCGGACGTGCGGCGCGCGGCGCAGAGCGGGTTCACGATCTGGTCGGTCGACGCGCGCGGCCTTTCCGGCGGGGCGGGTTCGTACCATTCGCGCGTCCTCGGACTGCTCTCGTCGACGACCGGCGGCGACGTCATCTCCTCGGCCGGGCGTCTCGCCGTGGCCTTCGATCGTGCGATCGCGCAGCTCTCCTGCTACTACCTGTTCAGCATCCCGATGCAGGCGCCGGCCGAGGGCTCGCGCGAGCACGACATCGACGTCAACCTCGACACCGAGAAGCACCCCGAGTACTGGCGCTACCGCGTCCGCACGGCGTCGACGCTCGGGGTCGACGATGCGCGTCACGCGCGCGAGCGGCGCCGCCTGGCGGGGCTGATGCAGCCGGACGCGCACCGCTTCCCCGAGGTCCGCATCACGGCGACGTACCCGCGGGGCGCTGCGCGCGAGTCGTTGATCGAGGTCGGGACCGTGCTCTCCGATCTCACGTTCGGCGCGCAGCGCGAGCGCAGCGGCGTGTTCGCGCGCCTCTCGATCGAGGGCCTCGTCACCGACGAGAGCGGGCGCGTGCTGTGCCGCATCGGCGACGGGGTCGAGCGCACGATCCGCTCCGATCAGCAGCCCGCGCGGTTCCCGCCGAGCCTCGTCGTGTTCCGTACGCGTTGCGCGCTGCCCGGGCCGGGTACGTACGAGGTGCGCGCGGTGGTCGAGGACCTGACCTCGAACGACATCGGGGCGGGCGACGTTCAACTCCTGGTCGCGGACACCGCGGGCCGGCTCGCACGCGTGTCGGGCATCCGGCTCGGCCGCAACAGCGGCCGCGACTTCCTGGTCGACGCGCCCGCCGCGAAGGCCGGTGCGCCGGTCGAGGTCGAGCGCGACCGCGACCGGCGCGGCTTCGTCCCGCTGCTTCCCGCCGAGGGTCTCGCGACGCAGGACCGCGTGATGATCCGCTTCGTGCTGTGCGGCCCGCCCGCCATGCCGCTGGTCGCGCTGCGCGGCTCGGCCCTGGGCGCGGAGACGCCGGTGCTCCCGGTGTCACGCGTCGGCGCCGGCGCCGCGGGTCCGGAGGCGTGCCGCGAGTTCGAATCCGCGGTGCCGGAAGGAACGCTCGCGCCCGGCGAGTACCGCTTCTCGATCTTCGAGGCCGCGGCCGGTCCCGAGGGCCGCAGCGTGCCCGGCCAGCGCCTCGCGGAGGCGGCGTTCCGCATCATCGCGCCGCCGCCGGTTCCCGTGCAGCCGTCGGGTAATCGCGCCGCGGTCGCGATTCGCAGCCTGGGGTGACGCGTCACTGCCAGTTAAGCTATATTGAGCATCCGTTGTCCGGTTCCCCTTAACAACCCATTCGAGAGCGAGGCAATTCCATGGCCGATTCGAGCGCCAAGCAGCCCGACAACGTCGCGGGCAAGTACTACGTCGATTCCAACTGCAGCGCGTGTCAGGTGTGCGTCAGCGTCGCGCCCGACAACTTCAAGATGAACGACGGCGAAGACCACGCGTACTGCTACAAGCAGCCCGAAGGCGGCGAGATCGACGCGTGCGAAGACGCGCTGAAGGGCTGCCCGGAAGAAGCGATCGGGAACGACGGGAACTGACGTCGTCCGCGGGCGGGGTACGCCCCGCCCCTGCGTTTCGTTCAATCCGATTCCCGCATGACATGAAAACGAGGGCGACGCCTGCGCGCCGCCCTCGTCGTCGTGTGCCCGTAGAGGCGATGATCACGTCACGGCGTGAGCGACGGTCCCGTACCCCCGCTCAGGAACGGCCGCAGAAGCCGCGACCGTGACGGCTGACGAAGCTTGCGAAGCGCCTTCGATTCGATCTGGCGGATCCGCTCGCGGGTCACCGCGAAGGACTGCCCGACTTCCTCGAGCGTGTGCTCCGTTCCTTCCTCAACTCCGAACCTCATCTTGAGGACCTTCTCCTCCCGAGGAGTCAGCGTCTTCAGAACGCTTCCCGTCTGCTCCTTGAGGTTCATCTTGACCACCGCCTCGACCGGAGAAGGGCTTTTCTTGTCCTCGATGAAGTCACCAAGATGCGAGTCTTCGTCCTCTCCGATCGGGGTCTCGAGCGAGATCGGCTCCTGCGCGATCTTGAGCACCTTGCGGACCTTGCCCGCAGGCACGTCCATGCGCTCGGCGATCTCCTCGGGCGTCGGTTCGCGTCCCAGTTCCTGAACGAGCGTGCGCGCCGTGCGCACGAGCTTGTTGATCGTCTCGATCATGTGGACGGGGATGCGGATCGTGCGGGCCTGGTCGGCGATCGCGCGCGTGATGGCCTGGCGGATCCACCACGTCGCGTAGGTGGAGAACTTGTAGCCGCGCTTGTACTCGAACTTGTCCACGGCCTTCATCAGGCCGATGTTGCCTTCCTGAATCAGGTCGAGGAACTGCAGGCCGCGGTTCGTGTACTTCTTCGCGATCGACACGACGAGCCGCAGGTTCGCCTCGATGAGGTCCTTCTTGGCCTGCTGGGCCTCGATCTCGCCCTGCTGGATCTCCTTGGCGAGTTCGGAGAGCTGGCTGGCCTCGGACTTCATCTCGGCTTCGATGATGCGGATCTCTTCGCGCGCTTCCTCGATCTTGCGCTTGAGCTCCTTGCGCACGTTCGCATCGCCCGCGCTCTTGAGCCGGGCCTTGAGGTCGTCCTCGATGCGGCGGTGACGCATCGCCTTGTGGTGCGCCTGCTTCACCTCGCGCGCGAGGCGGTCGATGTAGTGCTGCGAGAGCCCGATCTCGAGGATCCCCTCGGCGATCCTCATGCTCATCTCGGAGATCTTGTCGCCGACCTCCTTGTGCGTCTTCGAGCCGTCCTTCAGCTTGATCTGCCGCTGGACGAGCACGTCGCTCTCGCCGGCGAGCTTCTTGATCTTGGCGAGCCGCTTGTTGGCCTGCGTGACCTTGCGCTTGATCAGCTCTTCGCGCGGAAGGTTGCCGCCCTTCGCGCCCACGGCGTCTTCGGAGATCTCGAACATCTCCTCCACCGCCTTGGGGTGCGACTTGAGACGCTCGGGGATTCCGAGGATCTCGTCGAGGCCGAAACGGCTCTGCGACAGCGCGCGCAGGACCTTCAGCTCGCCTTCCTCGATCCGCTTCGCGATCGTGACCTCACCCTCGCGGGTGAGGAGCGGGACCGTGCCCATTTCGCGGAGGTACATGCGGACGGGATCGTTCGTCCGCTCCTGCTCGGCAACCGGCACGGGATCGCTCTTGCGGCGCGATTCGGCCGGCGGGATCTGTTCCCCGAGCAGCTCGTCTCCATCGAACTCCTGCTCGCCCTCGAGGACGTCGATCTCCTGGTTGCGCAGAAGGTCGTGCAGCTCATCCATTTCGGCCGGGTCGGCCAGCAGCTCCTCGGGGAGCTGCATGCGGATTTCGCCGCGCGTCAGAACGCCCTTCTCGCGCCCGAGTGCCAGGAGACCCTTCACCTCCTCGGGGTACTTCTCGTCAATCCGCAATGTTTGCCTCCACGCGCGGCCGGAACCCTCGTCGGATTCCTGCGGCTGGCGGGCTTTGGGTCGGGTGGTGCCTGGTTTTGTTTTCATTCGGTCTGCCGCCCGTTCCCGGGCGTCCCCCCGCGCTACTTGCTGCTTCCTGCGTTAGCACTGCCGCCTTGAGCGATCCCGGCCGGGCCGTGTCGCAACGCCTGCCGCTGCCGCGCCGCAGCCAGTTTCTCGAGCGCGAGCCGGTCCTGCTCCGCAGCATCCCGTGCGTGCAAAATCGAGTCCTGCAGGGCCGCTTCGCGTGCCTTCAGGTGCTCCGAACGAAGGGCGTCGACCGCGCCGAGGGCCGCGGCGAGGTCCGGTTCGGGCGCCTGTACGAACGGAAGCGCCAAAATATGCGTCGCTTCATGCGCCTCGACCACCTCCGCGAGTTCGGTCAAACCGACCGTCGATCCTTCCCGTGCGGCGTCCGCCCAGCGGGTGATCACCTTGCGGGCCAGCGGTCCCAGCGCTTCCAGCGGAATTTCGGATGCAATTCGGTCCCGTTCCGTTCCAGGGTGTTCCAGGTTGACCAGGAACCGGATCAGGTCCGCCTCGGCCGGGGTGAGCTTTCGCGCCTTGGCGGCGGACGGCGCGACCGCGCCGGCGCTGCCTCCCAGTTCGCGGCGGCGTTCGCGGGCCGCGCGGCGGAGTTCGTCCCGGACGACCTGGTCGTCGAGACCCAGTCCTTCCGCGATCCGTCCGGCCGCATCGGCGCGCGCGAGCGGGCTCTCCAGTTGCGCCAGGTGGCCGAGGATCATCTCCAGGGCCTTGACGCGTCCTTCGAGGCTTTCCAGGTCGAAGTCCTTGCGGGCTTCATCCACCAGGAAATGAGGTAGGTCCCGAGCGGCCCCCAGGCAAGCCTCGACAGCGGAAATTCCACCCGTTTTTGCGAGGTCATCCGGATCCTGACCATCCGGTGGACAGGCTACGCGCAGGCCCAGGCCGGCGGCGAGAACAGGTCCGACGGCGCGGTGAGCAGCGCGGCGGCCCGCGGAGTCGCCATCGAACAGGAGCACGACCTGGTCGGCGAAGCGGCGTACGAGCTGGGCGTGGGGCGCACCGAAGGCGGTTCCACAGACCGCGACGACCCCGGGCACCCCCGCCGCGGCGAGGCTCACCGCGTCGAAATAGCCCTCCACCACGACAACACGGCGTGCCTGGCGGACTTCCTGCGCGGTCTCGTGCAGGCGGAACAGGGTCCGACCCTTGTCGTAGACCGGGGTCTCCGGCCCGTTCAGGTACTTCGGATCCTCGTTGCCGAGGGCGCGCCCGCCGAACGAGACGATCCGCCCCGCCGTGTCGCGGATCGGAAACGTGATCCGGCTCCGGAATCGGTCGTACACGCCGTCGCCGGACGGACGCGGGACGACGAGCCCCGCCCGCAGGATCTCCTCCTGGCGGAGGTTCCGCGTGACGAGGTGCCGCAGCAGGTTGTCCCAGCCGGGCGGCGCGTAGCCGATGCCGAAGCGGCGCGCCGCCTCGAGGTCCAGCCCGCGCCGCTCGAGGTATTCGCGAGCCCCGCTCCCCGCCGGCGACCCGAGCCGCTCTTCGAAGAACGCCTGCGCTTCGGCCAGCGCCTCGAGGGCGCGCCGGCGCTCGCGGTCTTCCTGCGCCTCGCGCGCGGTGGCGGGGGCCGGCCGGGGGATGCCGAGCCGGTCGCCGATCATGCGCACCGCGTCCGAGAACTCGACCTGGTGGAAATTCATGACGAACTTGAAGGCGTCGCCACCCGTACCGCAACCGAAGCAGAAGTACAGGCCCTTGCCCTGGTCGACGTGGAAGCTGGGGGTCTTTTCCTGGTGGAACGGGCAGAGCCCGACGAACGAGCGGCCGGCCTTGCGCAGGGACACGGATTCGCCCACGACCTGGACAATGTCCATGGACGAGCGAACGGACTCGACATAATCCCTGAACTGCCCCGGAGCCATGTCTGCGCGCAACTCCAGCGCGGCCTTTGCGAGACCGTCCACCCTAGGCGATCGTGACCCCAACCTCTCGTCGGCCGTGGCGCCGACCTTCCCCACACACTCGCTAGATGGTACTGCGCGACCGTCAAGCCCGCAAAACCAATTTCGCTCTTAGGCCCTGAGGATCGAGACGCTTACGGCGTTGCGCGACAGTCGCCGGGCAAGCACGGGTGAGCTTACGGTCCGTTATTTCGCCTTCCCGGAGAGGATCAGGCGCGCCGCGGACGCCGCGCCGTAGCCGTTGTCGATGTTGACGACGGTCATGCCCCCCGCACACGAGGTCAGCATTCCGAACAGCGCGGTGAACCCGCCGAGCGCCGCGCCGTACCCGACGCTCGTCGGGACGCCGATCACCGGCACCCCGACCAGGCCCGCGACCACGGACGGGAGTGCGCCCTCCATCCCCGCGACCACCGCGATGACCCGGGCGCGGCGGAGCTTGTCGCTCTGCTCGAGCAGCCTGTGGATCCCGGCGACGCCGACGTCGAACAGACGGTCGGGGGCGAGGCCGAGGGCCTCGGCCGTCACCGCCGCTTCTTCGGCGACCGGCAGGTCCGCGGTGCCCGCCGACACGATCAGGAAGCCGCGCTGGCCGCGCGCCCGCCGGCCGGGGCGGTGCCGCAGGAAGGTGCGCGCGAGCGGGTTCCAGGTGCCGTCGGGGTGCCGCGCGGCGAGCTCCTCGCCGACCTCGGCGGTCAGGCGGGTCACCAGCAGCGTCGCGCGTCGACGCACGATGTGCTCGACGATGCCGAGGAGATGCTCGCGTGACTTGCCCGCGCCGAACACGACTTCCGGCATCCCGCGGCGCACCGACCGGTGATGGTCGATGCGCGCGAAGCCGAGATCGCCGGTCCCCAGGCGGGCCACCGATTCGAGTGCGTCGGCGACCGGAAGCGCTCCGCTCCGGACACTTCGCAGCAACTTCTGCAGCTCCTCCCGATCCATTCCCTCACCTCCCGTAAAGGCACGTTCTCCGCCAAGTTTACCGTTGACCGGCGGTAATCCCCCGTGCTAGACAGAGCCGAGTCGGGCCGCCGCACGCTCGGTGTCGGGACGCGAGGCGGGCTCGTGGAGGGAGGGTCACCATGAACAAGGCGGAGCTGATCGACAAGATCGCTCAGGATGCCGGCATCACGAAAGCCGCAGCCGCGCGCGCCATCGAGTCGATGGTCGATGGCATCGCACATTCCCTGAAGAAGGGCGAGCGTGCCGCGCTTGTCGGGTTCGGGACGTTCACGGTTGGCCAGCGGCGCGGCCGTACGGGTCGCAACCCGCAGACCGGTGCGACGATCGAGATCCCGGCGAAGAATATCGTGCGTTTCCGCAGCGGCAAGGAACTCGAAGAGCTGCTGAACAAGTAGCACCGGCGTTCGTCGAGCCGGTGAGCTGAACTCGCGCGGCGCGGCGCGTCGCACCGGCGTGCGGATTCCGTTCGCACGTGGTGCCGACGCGCCGATCCGGCGGAAACGGTAGTTTCACGGGTACCCGCGGTCAGGCCGTGCGGCGGCTCGTGACGCAACGCCGGCGCATGGAGTGTGTACGCCCTCGCTCGTCAGGAGACCACGAGCAGCTTCTCCGAGGTCTCGACCGCCTGGCCCGGCACCGCGAAGATCTGCGTCACGACCCCGCCCTTCGGCGCGAGGATGTCGTTCTCCATCTTCATGGCTTCGAGCACGAGCAGCGGCTGGTTTTCCTTGACCTCCTCGCCCTGCGCGACGAGGAGCTTCACGACGCGGCCCGGCATGATCGCCGAGACCACCACGGGACCGTCGGCGGCGGCGTTCGCGCCGGCGGTGACCGCGAGCGGGTTCACGATGCGGAGCTTGCGCGCGAACCCGCCGTGCCACACGACGAACGCGTCCCGTCCGGCGTCCTGGACCGAGACGTAGTACGACTTGTTCCCGGCGATCAGCGAGTAGAACGTCGACACGATGTGCGCGGCGTCGACGTCGCGCGGCGTGCCGTCGACCGTGACGCGGTAGCCGCCGGCGATCGGCGTGACCTCGATCTCGTGTTCCTTCTCGCCGAGATAGCCCTTGAGCTTCATCGCGTGCCTCCGAGCTGCCGCGCGCGGCCGAGACGCAGCCAGTTGGAGCGGGCCGGTTCGGCGGCCGACGTCCCGGACTTCAGCGCCGACTCGCCCTGCGTACGGTAGACGTGGATCGACGCGGCGAGCAGCGCGATCTCGTCGAGGAGCGGGTCCTGCGCGTGGAACAGGTCCTGCGCGTGCTCCTCGATGAACCCGGTGTGCAGGTTCGCGGCGACGAACTCGGGATGCGTGAGCAGGCGGCGCAGGAACGGGATGTTGGTCACGAGCCCGTCGAGCCGGTACTCGTCGAGGGCGCGCGCGAGCCGGTTGATCGCTTCCTCGCGCGTCGCGCCGTGCGCGATCAGCTTGCCGACGAGCGGGTCGTATTCGACGGGGATCGTGTAGTTCGGCGCGGCCCCGTGGTCGTTGCGGATGCCGGGTCCGGCGGGGATGCGCACGAGGTTGATCTTGCCGGGGCTCGGGGCGAAGTTGCGCTCCGGGTCCTCGGCGCAGATGCGGACCTCGATCGCGTGGCCGGTCGGGACGAGCTGCTCCTGCGTCCAGCGCAGCTTCTCGCCGGCGGCAATGCGGATCTGTGCCTTGACGAGGTCGTGGTCGTACACCTCCTCGGTGACCGGGTGTTCGACCTGCAGCCGGGCGTTCACTTCCATGAAGTAGAACGAGCCGTCCGGGCCGCGAAGGAACTCGACGGTGCCGGCATTGACGTAGCCCGCGGCCTTGCCCGCGCGCACGCCCCAGTCGGCGAGCTTCGCGCGCGTCGCCGCGTCGACGACCGGGGACGGCGACTCCTCGAGGATCTTCTGGTGCCGGCGCTGCAGCGAGCACTCGCGCTCGCCGAGCGCGACGCCGTTGCCGTGCGCGTCGAACAGGATCTGGACCTCGACGTGGCGCGGCTTCTCGAGGTACTTCTCGATGTAGACGGTGTCGTTGGCGAAGCTCGCGCGGGCCTCGGAGCGTGCGCTGTCGAGCGCGCGCGGCAGGTCCTCCGCGCGGTGCACGAGCCGCATGCCCTTGCCGCCGCCGCCCGCGGAGGCCTTGATAATGACCGGGTAGCCGATCTTCGCCGCGATCGCGGCGGCCTCGTCGGCGGTGCCGTCGAACGCGCCCGTGCCCGGCAGGAGCGGCACGCCCGCTTCCTTCATCGCCGTGCGCGCCGACACCTTGTCGCCGAGGAGCCGCATCGCCGAGGCGGGCGGGCCGATGAAGACGAGGCCCTCCTTCGCGCAGCGTTCGGCGAAGTCCGCGTTCTCGGAAAGAAAGCCGTAGCCGGGATGGATCGCCTCGGCCCCGCTCTCCTTCGCCGCGGCGATGAGCTTGTCCATCACGAGGTACGACTCGCGCGCCGGCGCGGCGCCGATGAAGTACGCCTCGTCCGCCATGCGAACGTGGAGCGCGGTGCGGTCCACGGTCGAGTAGACGGCGACCGTCTTGATGCCGAGGTCCCAGCATCCGCGGATGACGCGTGCCGCGATCTCGCCCCGGTTCGCGATCAGGATCTTCTTGAACATCGGCCGCCTCGTCTCGCCTGCCTACAGCGGAATGTTGCCGTGCTTCTTCGGCGGAAGCGCATCGACCTTCGTGTCGAGCAGGCGCAACCCGTTGATCAGCCGGCGACGCGTTTCGGAGGGTTCGATCACGGCGTCGATGTAGCCGCGCTCGGCCGCGAAATACGGGTTGGCGAAGCGGTCGCGGTACTCCTGCACCTTCTCCTTGCGCGCGGCCTCGGGATCCGGCGCGGCGGAGAGCTCGCGCTTCATCAGCACCTCGACCGCGCCGTCGGCCCCCATGACCGCGATCTCGGCCGTGGGCCAGGCGAGGTTGAGGTCCGCGCGGATGTGCTTGCTGGCCATGACGCAGTACGCGCCGCCGTACGCCTTGCGCGTGATCACGGTCAGCTTCGGGACGGTGGCCTCGGCGAACGCGAACAGCAGCTTGGCGCCGTGCGTGATGATGCCGCCGTGCTCCTGCGTCACGCCGGGCAGGAAGCCCGGCACGTCCTCGAACACGACCAGCGGGATGTTGAAGCAGTCACAGAAGCGCACGAAGCGCGCGCCCTTGCGCGACGAGTCGATGTCGAGCACGCCGGCAAGGTGCAGGGGCTGGTTGGCCACGATGCCGACCGGGCGGCCGTCGAGCCGCGCGAAGCCGACGACGATGTTGCGGGCCCAGCCCTCGTGCACCTCGAAGAAGTCGCCGTCGTCGACGACGCGCCCGATGACCTGCTTCATGTCGTAGGGCTTCTGCGCGTCCGGCACGAGGCGGTTCAGCGCTTCGTCGGCGCGGTCCGCCGGGTCCTCGGTCGCGCGGCGCGGCGGGTCCTCGTGGTTGTTGAGCGGCAGGTAGGACATCAGGCGGCGGATCAGCGCGACCGCGTGGCCGTCGTCGCCGGCGACGAAGTGCGCCACGCCGGTCTTGGTGGCGTGCGGCACCGGTCCACCGAGGTCTTCCTTGCTGACGTCCTCGTGCGTCACGCCGCGGATCACGTCCGGGCCCGTGATGAACATGTAGGACGTGTTGCGCACCATCAGCGTGAAATCGGTGATCGCCGGCGAGTACACCGCACCGCCCGCGCAGGGACCGAGGATCGCCGAGATCTGCGGCACGACGCCGGACGAGACCGTGTTACGCCAGAAGATCTCGGCGTATCCGGCCAGGCTCGCGGCCCCTTCCTGGATCCGCGCGCCGCCCGAGTCGTTGAGGCCGATCACGGGGCAGCCGACTTTCAGCGCCTGGTCCATGATCTTGCAGATCTTGAGGGCGTACGTCTCGGACAGCGAGCCGCCGAACACGGTGAAGTCCTGGGCGAAGATCGCGACCGGACGGCCGTCGATGCGGCCGAAACCGGTGACCACCCCGTCGCCGGGGACCTTCTGCCCGTCCATGTCGAAGTCACGGCAGCGATGGACGACCAGCGCGTCGGTCTCGTCGAACGAACCGCTGTCGACGAGCAGTTCGATGCGCTCGCGCGCGGTCAGCTTCCCCGACTTGTGTTGCTTCGCGACGCGGTCCGGGCCGCCGCCCTGGGTCGCCTCGGCGAGACGCCGCCGCAGCTCTTCGATCCTGTCCACGAGACCTCCCACCGTGCCGGTGTGCGGGAAGCGGCAAGAATAGGCTGGTTCCGCCCGGATGGGACGCCGGGCCGCGACGCCGGACGGACCTGCGCGCGAGTGACGTTTTCGTGATTGATCCCACATCCAGTCGCATTAGCGTCCAATTGTTCGAAACACGTCGCGGCGAGTGAAAAAATGGTCTTGCCGCTCCCCGGGTTTCGGCGGATATGACTTCTTACGGGGTATCGCTTACCTGGCCGTCGACTGGCCGGAAGGGTTCGTTCCGGCAGGTGCGAGCGGCCGCGTCACGCAGCCGCTTCGCTGCGTCGAGTACCCCAATGCGTGCGTTTCGCTGCGCGACGGCCCATCTTCAGCGATGAGCAGGTGCTGTCGACGGGCGAATTTGGACAGCGGTTTCCACGTTTGTAGAATGGACCAACGCCAGGCGCGGTTCCGGCTCGGGAACGGCCCGGCAGGCAGGAGGGACCTCGAACAGTGGCAGCCCGGCTGCTGTCAGCCGGGACTGTGTCGGCCCGGTCGAGCCAGAGCCGGGGGTTCGGGGACAGGCGGGAGCACCGGATGGGGATCCAACTCGACAGCAGCAGCGTGCTCATCATCGGCGACGGCCAGTCGGCGCTCGCGTGTTCGCATGCGCTCGTCAACGAGGGGCGTGGCCGGTTCAAGCTCGCGGGCGTGGTCTCTCCGTCGGAGATCCTCGAGTTCGTGCGCCCGCTGCGCGATTCGTCCGGACCGGTCCCGCACCGGATGGTGGTCGCGATGGACGATCGCCGCGGTCAGCTGCCGCTGGCCGAGCTGGTCACGCTGCGCTTCGAAGGCGTGAAGATCCAGGACGCGGCGTCGTTCCTCGAGGACCTCGGTCAGCGCGTGCCCGTGCGGCAGACGCGCCCGGGCGACCTGCTGTTCGCCGACGGCTTCGCGTTCGACCGGCGGCAGCTGTTCCTCAAGACCGTCGTGGAGTGGGTGCTCACGGTGGTCACGCTGCCGTTCTGGCTGCCGATGATCTTCCTCGCCGGCCTCGCCATCCTGCTCGAGACCGGCCGGCCCGTTCTCTTCAAGCAGACCCGCGTCGGCCTGGGCGGTCACCTGTTCAAGGTGATGAAGCTGCGCACCATGTACCAGGACGCCGAGAAGGCCGGCCCGCGTTTCGCGAGCGCGAACGACAGCCGCATCACGCCGCTCGGCCGCTTCCTGCGCAAGACGCGTCTCGACGAGCTGCCGCAGCTGTTCAACGTGCTGCGCGGCGAGATGGCGCTCATCGGGCCGCGGCCCGAGCGCCCCGAGTTCGTCGAGCAGTTCAAGGAGCTGATCCCGTACTTCAACTACCGGCACTCGGTGCGGCCCGGCGTGACGGGCTGGGCCCAGGTCAGCTACGGCTACACCGACGACGTCGACGGATCGCTCGAGAAGCTCTCCTACGACCTGTTCTACATCAAGCACTACTCGCTCGCGTTCGACGTCGCGGTTCTCCTGCGCACGATCAAGACGGTGTTCGGGAGAGAGGGCCGATGAGCGCCGAGAAAGTCGATCTCGACGACATGCAGGAGCCCCTGTCCGCGGAGCAGGACGTCGCGGACGAGGGCTTCGACGACCACACGGACCCGTCCGCACTCGTCGACCAGGCGCCGGTGCTGCTCTCGGTGCTGCTCGAGGACTACTACCAGGCGCCGGCGTTCCGCGGGTCGATCGCCGCTCGCGACTGGCAGTGGTACCCCTCGCGGCTCGAGGCGGTCGTCCCGCAGTGGCTCGACCTGCTCGCGCGGTCCGGCGTGTCGGCAACGTTCTTCGTGCTCGGCTGGCACGCCGCGCGCAACCCGGGTCTCGTGCGCCGCATTGCCGACGCGGGCCACGAGGTCGCCTGCGGGCCGTACAAGCAGTTGCATGCGGCGTCGCTCACGACGGAGGCCTTCCGCGAAGACGTGCGCATGTCGAAGGACGCGGTCGAGAACGCCGCGGGCCGTGCGGTCACGGGCTTCCGCTGCGCGTCCCTGTCCCTCGACGGCTCGTCCGGCAACGCGATCGAGACGCTCGCGTCCCTGGGCTTCGTCTACGACTCGAGCTTCGGCCCGGGGGCCGCATCGCACATCCCCGCGCTGATGCGGGCGCACCACTTCGAGACCGCGGCGGGCACGATCTGGGAACTGCCCGCGTCGGGCGCGTCGTCGCGCCGCCTCAGTCCGTCGTGGGGCATCCTGCGGCACAAGCCGCTCGGCCGGCTGCACTCCGCCGCCGCGCGCGCCACGCGGCGCGAGCACCAGCCGTTCGTGCTCGACGTGCGCGCGTGGGAGATCGACGCGGCCCAGCCACGACTGCGCTGCAGCGGCTCCGAGCGCTCGACGCACTACAGCGGCCTGCAGGGCGCGTCGCGCCGCCTCGAGCGCCTGCTCGGCCAGTTCCGCTTCGCGACGTGCGACCGCGCGGTGCAGGCGCTGGCCAACGCGCACCAGTCCGCGACGGTCTCGGCGGGCGTGGCGCAGGGCATGGATCCGGACATCATCCGGCAGGTCGAGGCGCTCTGGCTGCAGGGCTTCGGGCGCTGGGGCAGCGGCTGGCTCACCCTGCTCGGCGTGAGCATGCGGCCGTCGCTGATGCCCGGTGATCGCGTGCTCGTGCAGCGCGCCGGCGAGCGCGGCCTGCGTCCGGGCGACATCGGTGTGTTCTTCAACGGCCAGCGCATCGTCGTGCACCGCGTGATGGCCGCGCTGGGGAGCGGCGCGGGCCGGCGCTACGTCGAATCCGGCGACGCGAACAGCGGCTGGTCGGTGCTTCCCGCATCGGCGGTGGTCGGCCGCGTGACGGCGGTGGAACGCGGCGGCGTCGTGACGGAACCGTCATCGCTGCTGCGGCGCTTCTTCTCGCCGTCTTTGCTTTGGACCGCCCGCCTCGCCTTCCACGAGAGGCCGCGCCTGGCGCGCTGAAGGCCGCGGGTGCGGTTCGCCTGCGGCGCGATTTTCTGGCGGGATTCAGGTCATCGGGTATATTTCGATCAGGGACCGGTAAGGGATGACTCCAATGAACGACAGCAGTCCGGTAAGCCCGCGGTACGAAAAACCGACGATGCGCGAACTACCGCTGAAGGGTGCGTTCGCGATCGGAACCTATTCCATGCTGCCTTCGGACCCGCACAAGACCGTCGAACCGCGCCAGGTCATCGTCCCGCGCAAGAAGTAGTCCGCGGCGGCGCGAAACGTCCTTGAAACACATCGGTTCGCTCAGGATCGGTTCGGCCTGCATCGCGGTGCGCGTGTCGCCCGCGGCGGCCGCGGACGTGCTTCGCGCACACCTGGAGGAGTTCTTCGTTCAGGAAGACCCGCGCGCGCTTCTCGACATCCACTTCGTGCCCGGACCGGCGATCGAAGTGCCCGCGGGGCCCGACGGGACGGTGCGTTTCACGCTGCTCGACGGGCTCGCGTGGGGCTGGAGCGATCCGGAGGGCCGCACGACCAGCCTGTGCGCGCTCGAGGGCCTGCTGGCGCCGCACGCGATCCGCGCCTTCTCGCACCTCCTGATCCCCTCGTTCTACGCCGCGCACTACGACGGCGACGAGCTGCGGGGCGTGCTCCTGCACGCGTCGGCGGTCGAAGTCGTGCCCGGCGCCGCCGGGGTGTTCCTCGCCGCGAGCCAGGGCGGCAAGAGCACCGTCGCGGAGATCGCACGCGCGACGCACCCGGTGCTGCACGAGGAAGTCGTCGTGCTGACCGAGTCGGCCGACGGGACGTTCGCCGCCGGCGTCGGACCGTGGCCCGGGCTGCGCACGAGCGGCGTCGGGCTCCGCCTGCCGGTGCGCGGGCTGTTCCTGATCGAGAAGGCCGATGGGCACGCCCTCTTCGAGTCGGACGGCGCCGAAGCGCACGGCCGGGTATTGGCGCAGATCGTGTTCGCGCAGGACTTCCACGACCGGTCGCCGCACGACGTGCTCGAGAACATGGCGCGTTTCTGCGAGCGGCTGTGCGCCCGCGTCACGCCGGACGTGCTACGGTTCCGCCCGGACGCCGGCTTCCTCGAACTGGTCGAGTCCCGCGTCCGCACGAGGAGAGACACCGCGTGAACCCCACGGCCCGTCCGCACCGGAGCGACGAATACGTCTGGCGCGAGGTGAACGGCGAGGTGTACGTGCTGGGCGCGCAGGGCTCGGTGCTGCGCGTGTTCAACGGCACCGGCTCCGCAATCTGGAAGCTGTGCGACGGCACGCTGACCGTCGACGAGATCGCGGCCCGGATCGGCGCGGAGTTCGCCGCGCCCGCCGACGTCGTGCAGCGCGACGTGCAGGAATTCCTGGACGAACTCGTCACGGCGAAGATCGTGCACGAAGAGTCCACGCCCTGACGTACGAAGGCCGCGCGCCCTCGCGGGCACGCGGCCGTGGTGAGTCGGTCCTGCCGGCCGGTCAGCGGCCCAGCACGTTCAGCTCCGCCATCGAGGTGTAGACGCGTCCCTGGACCTCGGTGAGCGCGCGGAAGCGCACGTAGCGCGCCGTCGTCATCGTGAACGAGATCTGCTTTTCGGTGGCGTCGTTGACGAACGTCCCGGTCGCCTTCGCCGTGCCCCAGTTCACGCCGTCGGTGCTGGTGTAGAACTCGTACTGGCCGACGCGCCCGTTGAGGCCGCCGTCCTGGCGCGGGAGGTACTTGAAGCCGTTGACCGAGTACGTCGCGCCGAGGTCGATCTGGATCTCGTGCGGCGGAGCGGGCGCGCCGCCGAGCCACTGCGTGTGCCAGATCGTCGCCGGGTTGCCGTCGAAGGCGTTGGTCGCGGCGCCGTTCTCGCCGACGATCTCCTGGCTGTCGACGAAGCGCAGCGTCCAGCCGCTCTGCGCCAGGGGCGCCGTCGCGTTCGGATCGCGCACGGTGATGGTGCGCGTCGCCGGGGTCGGGTCGGCGAGACCGAGGCCGTCCGTCACGGTGAACGTGACGACGTAGACGCCCGGGGTGTTGAACTGCTTCGCGCCCGGGTCCTCGAGCGTCGAGTCGGCGAGCCCCGAGCCGGTGCCGAAGCTCCAGCGGAACGTGAGCGGCAGGTTCCCGTCCGGATCGAAGCCGGTGCCGCTGAAGTTCACGAAGTCGCCGGCGTTGATCGTGACGTCGGAGGCCGGCGTGTCGATCGTGCCGTTCGGGGCCTGGTTGCCGGGCGCCGTGCCGCCGAGCACGTTGAACTCGGCCATCGTCGTCCAGGCCCGGCCCGCGACCTCGCTCAGCGCGCGGAAGCGGACGTAGCGGCCGCTGACCGTCGGGAAGCGGACTTCCTTCTCGGTCGCGTCGTTGGCGAACGTGCCGGTCGCGACCGGCGCACCCCAGTTCCCGATCGTGCTCGAGACGTAGAACTCGTACTGCGCGACACGGCCGTTCGAGCTGCCGTCCTGCCGGGGCAGGTAGCGGAAGCCGCTCACGTTGTTCGTGAGGCCCATGTCGACCTGGATCTCGTGCGGCGGAGCCGGCGAGCCGCCGCTCCACTGCGTGTGCCAGATCGTGCCGTTGTTGCCGTCGAGCACGTTGCTCGCCGCGCCGTTCTCACCGGAGAGCTCCTGGCTGTCGACGTAGACGACGCTCCACAGGCTGCGCGGGAGCGGGGTCGCCGCGTTGGGGTCGACGACCGTGATCACGCGGGTGTCCGGCGACGGGTCGGCGAGGCCGAGCGCGTCGGTCACGGTGAAGGTCACGGTGAAGGTACCCGCCGTGTTGAACGTGACGGCACCCGGATCCTCGAGCGTCGAGTCGGGGATGCCCGAGCCGGTGCCGAAGTTCCAGCGGTAGCTCACGGGCACGTTGCCGTCCGGGTCGGTGCCGGTCCCGAGGAACGTGACGCTGCTGCCGACGTGGACGGTGACGCTGCTCACCGGCGCGTCGATCACGCCGTTCGGCGCCTGGTTGCTCGAGCCGGCGGGGCCGCCGAGCACGTTGATCTCCGCCATCGACGTGTACGGGCCGCCGTTCGTCGACGAGAGCGCACGGAACCGGATGTAGCGGCCGATGACCGCACCGAACCGGATTTCCTTCTCGGTCGCGTCGTTGGCGAACGTGCCGCTCGCCACCGCGCTGCCCCACGTGATGCCGTCCACGCTGGTGTAGAACTCGTAGTTCGCGACGCGCCCGTTCGTGCCGCCGTCCTGGCGCGGCAGGTAGCGGAAGCCGTTCATCGAGTAGCTGCCGCCGAGGTCGATCTGGATCTCGTGCGGGAGCGGGTCGGAGCCGCCGGCCCACTTCGTGTGCCACATCGTGCCGTTGGCGTTGTCGAACGAGTTCGTCGCCGCGCCGTTCTCGCCCGCGATCTCCTGGCTGTCCACGTACTTGAGCGTCCAGCCGGTGTGGCCGATCGGCGAGTTCGCGAGCACGGTCACGGTGCGGGTCGCCGGCGTCGGGTCGGCCATGCCGAGCGAGTTGGTGGTCGTGAAGGTGACCACGAAGCTGCCGGGGTTGTTGAACGTCACGCTGCCCGGGTCCTCGACGGTCGCGTCGGGGATGCCGGAGCCGGCGCCGAAGTTCCAGCGATAGGTCAGGGCGAGGCTGCCCGGATCCGTGCCCGTGCCGGTGAAGCTCACGCTCTGGCCGGCGTTGATCGTGACGTTCGCCGCGGGCGTGTCGATCGTGCCGTTGGGCGGGCTCGCGCTGGTGACGGTCACGGTGCGCGTGGCCGGGGTGGGATCGGCGAGGCCGAGCGCGTCGGTCACGGTGAAGCTGACCACGTAGGTGCCCGGATCGGTGAAGGTCACCGCGCCGGGACTCGCGCTGGTCGAATTCGGGATGTTCGAGCCGAGGCCGAAGTTCCACACGTACGAGAGCGGCACGTTGTTGTCGGGATCGTTGCCCGTGCCGGTGAACGTGACGCTCTGGCCCGGGGCGATCGTCACGTCGGCCGCGGGCGCGGTGATCGTGCCGTTCGGCGCGCGGTTGCCGGTGAACACCGTACCGAGCACGTTCAGCTCGGCCATCGACGTGTAGACGTCGCCGTTGGCGGCGGTCAGCGCGCGCAGCCGGACGTAGTGGCCCAGCACCGTGTTGAAGCGGATCTGCTTCTCGGTGGCGTCGTTGGTGAAGGTGCCGCTCGCGACCGCGGTGCCCCAGTTGACGCCGTCCTCGCTGACGTAGAACTCGTACTGGCCGATGCGGCCGTTGAGCCCGCCGTCCTGGCGCGGCAGGTAGCGGAAGCCCTGCACGTTGAAGAAGCCGCCGAGGTCGACCTGGATCTCGTGCGGCAGCGGGGTCGAGCCGCCGAGCCACTTGGTGTGCCAGATCGTGGTCGTGCGGTTGTCGATCGAGTTCGTCGCCGCGCCGTTCTCGCCGACGGTCTCCTGGCTGTCGACGTAGACGACGCGCCAGTTGGTGCGGTCGAGCGGCACGGTCTGCGCCGGGTCGATCACGGTCACGACGACCTGCGCCGGGTTCGGGTCCGCGAGGCCGAGCGAGTCGGTGACGATGAAGTTCACCGTGTACGTGCCGGCCGTGTAGTAGTGCACGAGGCCGGGGTTGCGCAGCGTGGACGGCGTGACGCCCGAGCCCTTGCCGAAGTCCCAGTGGTAGGAGAGCAGGACGTCGCCGTCGGGATCGGAGCCGGTGCCGGCGAAGTTCACCGCGTCTCCGACGTTGATCTGCACGTTGCCCGCGGGCAGGTTGATGGTGCTCTGCGGCGAGTGGTTGCCGGTGAAGAGCGTGCCCGCGACGTCGAGTTCCGCGACCGCCGTGTACGGATCGCCGCCCTGCGTCGACAGGGCGCGGAAGCGCACGTAGCGGCCGATGACGGGCTCGAACTCCACGTCCTGCGCGAGGGCACCCGCGGCGAAGCTGCCGGTCGCGACCGGCGTGTTCCAGTTGACGCCGTCCGCGCTGACGTAGAACTCGTAGTTCTTGACCATGCCCTGCGTGCCGCCGTCCTGCCGCGGCAGGTAGCGGAAGCCGTGCATCTCGTAGTTCGCCTGCAGGTCGATCCGGATCTCGTGCGGCAGCGGGTCGGGCGTGCCGGTCCACTTCGTGTGCCAGATCGAGGCCGCGCTGGCGTCGATGGCGCGGGTTGCCTCGTTGCCGGTCTGCTGGCTGTCCTGGTACGTGACCTGCCAGGCGGACTTCACGAGGACGCTCGGGTCGCCGAGGCCGTCGACGGCCGCGATCCACGCGCCGGGAGTGACCTCGACGGGATCGACCGTGTGCATGCCGTCGCGCGTCCAGCCGGAACCGCTCGACTTGATGATCGGGTTCTGCGGAACCGGGGTCTCGGCGTACGTCAGCGTCGTGATGTCGGTGACCTGGTACGCGCGGGTCTGGTTGCCGTAGGTCGGCGTGCAGTCCTGCGTGTAGCGATAGAGACTGCCGTTGTAGACGATCACACGGCCGCCGGCGCGGGCGATGTTCGCGTCGTTCGGAACGATCGGGCTCAGCGGGTGCTGCGTGTACGGGCCGGCGAGGGCGTCGGCGTAGTAGAGCCGCAGCGCGGAATTGGTGGCGGGGTCCGGGGTCGTGAACAGCCACCACTTGTTGTTGAAGAAGGCGATCGAGTTGTCCACGAAGTTCGAGCCGGTGAGCAGCGTGCTCACGAGCGTCCAGCCGTAGGGGAAGTTGGTCGCCTTGTAGAGGCGCACCGAGTTCGAGCCGCCCGCCTCGGGGATCATGTAGTAGTCGGTGCCCGACTTGAACACGTACGGGTACGAGAGGTGGAACGACTCGGCGAGGACGATCTGCTGATACTTCCAGTGGACGCCGTCAGCGCTCGTGGCGACCGCGATCTCGCCGCGGCCGCTGATGTCGTTGAGGACTTCCATGAACAGGTACCACGTGCCGTTGTCCTTGAGCAGGAACGGGTCGGCGACGAATCGCGCCGGCACGTCGGTCACGCTCGAGGCGGTCAGCACGGGGTTGCTGATGTCGCTCGGCTGCGCGATCGAGAACGGCGAGGTGCCGCGATAGATCCCGATCGACCAGCCGCCGGCCGTGTTCTGTTCCTGCGCCATCGCGGGCACCGCGAGCAGCAGTGCGGCGAACGCGAGTACGAGAACGAAACGGCGCGCCGAACGGGCACACCGGCTCCACGAAGTGATCGTCTTTCCGCTGGCGGTCACTGGCATTGCCCCCTTGGCGTCCGTTTGCCGTGCGGTCCGCGCCCCGGTGCGTCCGCGATCGGCTTGGACGGGTTACGGCCTGCCATCCATGCAGACCGACCGTCCCGACATGTCGTCGACGAGAAAAGGGTACGGTGATCGCGGTTCGCCGCAATGGAAGAGTTGACGGTTCTTGCGCGCATATCACGTCACACGAGACGACCCGGAATCCGCAGCTGCCCGCGAACGTGCGTTGCTGGTGATTCGTGGGCGGAGCGCATCGGCCTGGTCGCCTGCGCTCCGCCGCACGTCAATGCGTTTCGATCGGGCTCAGGGGCATGCGCGTCCCGAGGCCACGATGCCGGGGTCGCGCGGACCCGCGAGACCGTTTTCTTCGAACGAGTCGTAGCTCGACTGGCCGGCGCAGTTCTTGGCGCGGAGGAGGTACCAGTAGCCCTCGCCCGCGGCGGGGAGCTCCTTGTCCTTCCACTCGCCGGCCGCGAGGTCGTCCACGAGGCAGCGGTCCACCGCGACCGCGTAATTGCCGCCCGTCGACGAGAGCAGGCTCAGCTTGCCGCGCAGCACGTCGAACACGGTCCCCGGCGTGGTCGGCCAGGTGATGTCGGTCGTGCGCGCGCCCGAGCGGACGGCGTCGACACGCGGTCCGCCGGGGATGGCGATGTTGTCGTCGATCGTGCCGTCACAGTCGTCGTCGAGCTGGTTGCAGATCTCGACGCCGGCCGGCTTGGGTGTGCAGTCCTGGACGACGACGCCGCCCGCGCAGGAGATCGTGCCCGCGTTGGCGCAGATGCCGACGCCGCAGACGACCGGCTGCACCGGGTAGTTCTCGTCGGCCACGCCGTTGCAGTTGTCGTCCACGCCGTCACAGGTGAAGTCGGTGGCCGACAGGGGCTGCCCCGCCGTGCAGTTGTTGAGGACCTGGCCGCCGGAGCACGACGTGGCGCCGGTACGCTGGCAGGCGCCGATGCCGCACGTGATGGCGACGGGGAGGTAGTTCTCGTCGACCTGGCCGTTGCAGTTGTTGTCCAGCCCGTCGCACGAGTCGTCGAGCGACGTCGGTGCGGAGATCGGCGTGCAGCTGTCGATCACGTGGCCGGCCACGCAGCTCGTCGCGCCCGTGTTCGCGCAGACGCCCAGGCCGCATGTGGTCCCGTGGGACTGGTAGTCCTCGTCGACCTGGCCGTTGCAGTTGTCGTCGACGCCGTTGCACGTCGCGTCGACCGGCGCGAGCGGCGCGCCGGCCGTGCAGGTGTCGGTGACCTGGCCGTTCACGCAGGCCAGCGCTCCGGTGCGCGCGCACGCCCCGACGCCGCACGCCGTCGCCGGCGCGGCGTAGTCCTCGTCGATCGAGCCGTCGCAGTCGTCGTCGATGCCGTTGCAGTCGTCGTCGAGCAGGGCATTCGGCGGGCCGGGCACGCAGCTGTCGTGCAGCACGCCGGCCTCGCAGCTCGTCGTGCCCGTGCGCTCGCAGACGCCCTTGCCGCAGGTGGACGTGCCGGGCACGAACGCGTCGTCGACGAGGCCGTTGCAGTCGTCGTCGAGGCCGTTGCACAGCGTGTCCGCGGGGCTCGTCGGGTTGCCGGGGACGCAGCTGTTGCCGGGCTGGCCGGCGACGCAGGTCGTCACGCCGGTGCGCGCACAGACGCCGGTACCGCACGCCGTGCCCGCGGCCGTGAAGTTCTCGTCGACGGAACCGTTGCAGTTGTCGTCGAGCCCGTTGCAGCTCGCGTCGTCGGGGCTGTTCTCCGCGTGCGGCGTGCAGGTGTCGGTCACGACGCCGGCGACGCACTGCGTGACGCCGCTCGCCGCGCACACGCCCTGGCCGCAGGTCGTGGCGTGCGAGACGAAGTCTTCGTCGACCGTGCCGTCCTGGTCGTTGTCGATGCCGTCGCAGCCGTCGAAGGGGTGCAGCAGCGCGTTCGTGTCGTCGGCGTCGCCCTGGCACTCCGTGACGCCGTCGCCGTCCGCATCGTCCATGGCCGACGAGGCGAGCCACGGTGCGGGATCGACCGCGCCGACGACGCTGTCGCCGCTTCCCCCGGCTCCGGTCGGACCGCTCGCGGAGCCGAACCAGTTGCGCGGGACCGCGAACGTGTCGGCCGTCGTGTTGCGGACACCGGTGCCGTTCCCGGCGATGTCGTTCAGCGTGACCAGGTTGGGCTGCTTGCCCGTGTCGATCGCGGCGTCGTCGAGAACGCCGGTCGGGCAGCCCGGCCAGGGAAGCCCTTCGATCGTCGCGGCGCCGATCGTGTTGCACGACACCTGCGTGCCGACCGGCCCGCCCGGGTCGCCGGCGCCGCGGTAGAGGTGAACGCCGCGGATCGAGCGCGTGATCACGTTGCCGCGGACGACGTTGTTCTCGGCGTCGAGCTTCTCGGTGACGCACGACGCGGCCGTGCGGCCCTGGATGCGCACCGCGGCGGTCTGGCCGTCGTTGCCGATGTCCCAGTTGTCGACGACCTGCGTGTTGTCCGACATGTCGACCCACACGGCGACCGCGAAGTCGCCGTTGTCCCACTCCGGGCACGGCACGCCGTGGATGCTGCTGTTGGTGATGACGGTGTTGCGCGCCATGCGGACCGTGACCGCGCGCGAGTTGTAGCGGGTCATGATGTTGTTGACGTGGTTGTTGTCCGCGAACGCGCCCGGTCCGCCCTCGCACACCGGGCCGCCGTCGATGTAGAGGCCCTGCTTCGAGCGGTGGCCGCAGATGTCGTGCCGCCCGGTGCTGTCGGTGATGATGCCCTTCATCAGGATGTTGTCGAAGAGATTGTTGTCCGAATCGCCGTAGAGCTTGATCTCGGTCGTGCCGCTCTCGCGCGTGCACAGGTTGCGGAACGTCGAGTTGCTCACGTTGAACAGGTCGAGACCGATCTCTTCGGGCGTGTGGACGTCGCACGGAACGCCGCGGCCGGACGAGCGGATGAACAGGTTCTGCAGCGTCACGTGGCTCGCGTTGGCGATGCGCAGCGTCGACTCGTGCGGCGTGCCGTACTGCGTCCCGTCGAGTTCGACGGGCGCACATTCGCTGGTGTACGGCGGGCCGACGAGCGAGAAGTTCTTGCCGTCGACGTGGAAGTGCCCCGAGTAGACGCCCGGCGCGATGAGCACGAGTCCGTCGTTCGGGACCGCGTCGAGCGCGTCCTGCAGGTAGACGTAGCAGGCCGAGAGGCTCGGCGGCGGCCAGTAGATGCCGGCCACCTTGTGCGCGAACACCGGCGCGTCGTTGCGCGGAATGAAGTCCGGCGCGCTGACGTTCGCCGAGACGGCATCGCCGCTGCCGCCGAGCGGACCCGCGGGACCGTCCGCGCTTCCCCACCAGCTGTGCGTCACGGGCAGCGCGGTCGTGGTGAGGTTCTCGATCGCGAGCGGGTTGCCCGCGAACACGCACTCGTCGACGGCGGCGGAGCTCCCCGGCTGCAGCCGCAGGCCGGCCGCGGCGTTGGCGGTGAAGCGTCCGTGCTGGATCGTGATCCCGGTCGTGGTGCCGGTCAGTTCGATCCCGGTGTCGTTGCCGTAGACGTTGTTGCACAGCAGGGTCGCGCCGCTCACGCCGTCGAGCACCAGCCCGCGGCCGTCGTCGATCGCGGCGGCGCCCGTCTGTCCGTGCAGGTCGCAGCCCTGCACGGTGACGTTGCTCGCGGAGTGGATCTCGACGCCGGCCCGCAGCGCGCCGCCGGCCAGGGCGCCGTTGTTGAAGAAGCGCGCGCCGTTGAGCTGGATCGAGTCGTTGGTGCCGCCCGCCGCGAACTTGAGGCCCGGCCCGTCGTTGTCGCGGCTCGAGCCTTCCGCCATGCGGAAGTTGCCGTTGCCGCCGACGAACAGGAGGCCCACGCCGGTGTCGGGCGAGCCGTTCGACACCTGGTTGCGGAACACGACGCTCGAGAGCTGGTTGAGGTCGCCGGTGCTGCCGGTCGAGTCGAGCAGCAGGCCGACGCGCGCGTTGGTCACCGTGGCTTCGAACATGCCGAAGCCGCGCACGCCGGGGTGCGCCGCGTCGCCGACGCGCAGGCCAGCGGCCGCGGTCCCGTTGCCGTCGATCGTGATGCCGCCCCACGTCGAACCGGAGGCGAGGAAGGTCACGACGGGCGCGGCGCCCGTCCCGCGCACGGTCGTGTTGAACTGGTTGCCCGTCGAATGGAACTTGAGCGCGCGGTCGGCCACGACGCTTTCGACGTACGTGCCGGACGCGAGGTACACGTCGTCCCCGGCGCAGGCCTGCGCGATCGCGTGGGCGATCGTGGCGCACGGCGCGCCCTGGGAGGTGCAGGCGTTGGCCGCGTCGTTCCCGCCCGGCGCGACGTAGCGCGCGGCGTTGACGCACTGGGCCTCCGCGCCGGTCGTCCCGACCAGCGCGGTGAGCACACCGAGGCCGACAAGAACACCAACGAACATTCCAGAACGCATGTCATTGCCCCCTGCGTCCGGGAATGTACCGGCATCGGGCGAGCCGCCAAGGAAATATCTGTCTGACGGACGTCCGGTGATTTCAGGCCTGAAACCGTGTCTAAAACTCATCCAGAGGGGACGGATTGCGGTTCCGGCCCCGCACGATTCTTGAACCGCCGTTCACGCGAAATCCGTCTTTTTACCGGAGACAGCCGAGCCGTCAGCCGCCGCGCGCGTCGACGCTGGCGCGACCGGGCCGTACACTCACGAGGTCGGCCTCGCTCGTGGGGAGAGCGGCGGTCCGGGGGCTGGATTTCGTGCTCAACGCGTTCACGGTCGACGTCGAGGACTGGTTCCAGGTCTCCGCCTTCGAGCACCTGTTCCCCCGCGAGGGCTGGGACGGGGTGCCGCTGCGCGTCGACACGGGCGTCACGCGCGTGCTCGACCTGCTCGACGAGGCCGGGGTGCGCGGGACGTTCTTCATCCTCGGCTGGCTGGCGCAACGCCGGCCCGACCTCGTCCGCGCCATCGCCCGGCGCGGGCACGAACTGGGCTGCCACAGCCTCGAGCACCGGCTCGTCTACGCGATGACGCCGGAGACGTTCCGCACCGACCTGCGTGCCGCGCTGGACGCGATCGAACAGGCGGCGGGCGCGCGCGTGACGCTGTTCCGGGCCCCGAGCTTCTCGATCACGAAGGCCAGCACGTGGGCCCTGCCGATCCTCGCCGAGGAAGGCATCGCGATCGACAGCAGCATCTATCCCGTCGTGCACGACCGGTACGGCATCCCCGGGGCGCCGCGCGGGCCGTTCCGCCCGCTTGCCGACCACCCGGGGTTCGTCGAGTTCCCCGCGTCGACGTTCCGCCTCGCGGGAATGACGCTGCCCTGCGCGGGTGGCGGCTACTTCCGGCTCTACCCGCTGGCGCTGACCCAGCGCGCCGTGCGACAGATCAACGGCGACGACGGCCGGCCCGCGGTGTTCTACGTGCACCCGTGGGAGTTCGACCCGCTCCAGCCGAAGGCCGACGCGGGCGCTGCGCGCAACTTCCGGCACCGCGTGAACCTCGCGCGGACGGCCGATCGCGTCCGCTCGCTGCTCGGCGCCGCACGTTTCGGGACCATGTCCGAGACACTCACCGCGCTCGGCGGGCCCGGGGCGCTGCCGCTGCTCGACGTCCTGTCGCCCGCGGATGCCCGGACCCATTCGGGATAAGCTGCCCCGTCCCGGCGCTCGAGCCCGCGCCCCGTTCTGGCGCCGCGCCGTGCGGCGACGCACGTTTGCCACCGGAGGATGACTTGCCGGAACTCGTCGAACGCGATCACGTCCGCCAGGTCCGTGAGTTCTACGACCGCGAGGCGGAGCGGTACCTCGGCCAGCGCTACGGGACGGACGAACCGGGCGTCGCGCGGCCGTACCGCGAACGCATGGCCCACATCCTCGAGCTGCTCGACCGCAAGGGCGGCGACGCGCTCGACGTCGGCTGCGGGCCGGGCGTGCTGCTCGCGTCGCTCGTGGACCACGAGTTCCGCGTCACCGCGGTCGACCTGTCGCGCGAGATGGCGATCCGCGCGCGCGCCAAGGTGCGCGGCGACCGGCCGCAGGCGATCACCTCGTTCGGCACCGCGGTCGCGGACGCGCTCCCGTTCCGGGACGGCTCGTTCGACGTCGTCACGTGCATCGGCGTCGTGTCGTACTGGCCGGATCTCGACGCGGGTTTCCGCGAGCTCGCGCGCGTGCTCAAGCCGAACGGCCTGCTGGTCATCCAGGCCTCGAACAAGCTCGCGCTGTGGGAGTACGAGAACCGCCTCGTGCGCATCCCGTACCAGGAGCTCAAGACGCGCCTCACCGGCAAGGACGTGCGCGACTACAAGTTCAAGCTGCGCGCCTACCGGCCCGGGTACTTCGAGCAGCACCTCGCCGGCGCGGGCTTCCGCGTCGAGACGCGGCGCTTCTACGATCACCGCATCCCGTTCCTCGGGCTGTTCGCGAAGGGCGCGTCGAACTCCTTCAGCGAGAAGATGGCCGCGCGTCCGCGCGTGCCGTTCGGAACGCGGCTCGCGTCGGGGTTCGTGGTGAAGGCCGTCAAGTCGCGCTGACCGCGGATTCGATGAGCGCCAGCGCGGCCTCGTCCAGGCCGGGGTAGACGGGCAACGTCAGGAGACCGTCCGCGAGCGCACGCGCTCCCGGTGTGTCCACGGCGTCGTCGACGAGGTACGGGCGCAGCGCGGGGATGTCGCGCAGCGTGCCCGGGTACATCGCGCTCGCGGCGACGCCGGCGGCGCGCAGCGCGACGAGCGCGGCGTCGCGGCGCGCGCGCGAGTCGGCGACCAGCGGCAGCCGCAGCGGACCCCGTTCCGCGATCCCCGCCGGCACGCTCCACCCCGGCTTCCCGGAGACCGCGTGCGCGAGTCGCGTCGCCGCCGCCGCGCGCGCCGCGACGAACGACGCGCGGCGTGCGAGCAACGCGACGCCGAGCCGGGTCTGCCACGCGGCAAAGGCGCGCGTGCCGAAGTGCGGGTCGTACTCGGTCGCGCCGATGCCGAGGAACGGCAGCGCCGCGAGCACGCCGAACCACGGCGGCCGGCCGAGCAGCGTGGTGCCGAGAAACGTGGCGAGCGCTTTCGCGCCGCCCGCGGGCTTGCCCGACGGGTCGGACGTCCACGGCACGTGGGCGAGCACGGCGCCGCCGCCGCCGAGCGGCAGCGGCTTGCCGCGTCCGAACGAGAGCACGGTCGCGTCGGCCGCCGCGTCGCGCGAGGCGCTTTCGGGCCAGGCCTGCGCGGCGTCCTCGATCACGCGGGCTCCGGGAAAGCGTTCGCGCGCGATGCGCGCGAGCGACCCGACGTCGACCGTGCGCGCGAACAGGTGCGCGCCCACGACCGCCGCGAGCCGCGCCCCCGGCACGCGCTCGAGCGCCCCGGCCGCGTAGTCCATCCGCAGCGGGTCGACGTCGGCGACGCGCACGCGCAGGCCCGCGCGCACCGCCGCCGCGGGCACGGTCCAGCACGTGTACGCGGGCAGCAGCACCTCGTCCCGCTCCGGCGTGCGCCACGCGGCGAACAGCGCCGCGAGGCCTTCCTTGCCGCTGCCGTACAGGCGCACGTCGGCGCAGCCCGTGTCGCGCGCGAGCGCGGCCGCGAAGTCGGCGGATGCGCCCCGCGCTGCGGAGAGGATCTCTCCCGCGCCGAGCGGCACCGCGATGGGCGGGATGAGGCGCGTCACGAGCGGCGTCCGCGCGCGGTCGCGTGCGCGCCGCAGGACATCAGTAGGGAATGCGCGCGGCGAGGAACGGGCCGAGGCGCAGCGTCAGCGCGTGCGGCAGCTTGCGCCACGCGGCGGCCATCATGCCGCGGCGCGAATCGCCGCCCTCGGTCGACGTGCCCTTGGCACCCTTCGCGCGCACGTTCCACTCGAGCGGGACCTCCGCCGAACCCCACTGCAGCTTGAAGTCCGCGGGGCCCGAGCCGGGCGTCGAGCGCCCGAAGTCGAACTGCTTCGCGCCGGCGCCGATCGAGGTCTCGAAGGCGTGCCAGTACATCAGCATGTTGACGCCCTGCGAGTCGTGCTCGCCGCGCGACGCGGCCCACGGGATCTCGATGCGGTCGCCCACGCGGAGGAGCAGGCCGCAGGCGACGGTCGCGCCGTCCTTCCGCACCCCGACGTAGGTGATGTCGCGGCCGAACGCGGCCTCGAAGTTCTCGAAGAACGCCTGCGGAATGACCGGCGAGCCGAGCTCGTGCCAGCGGCGCGCGAGCACCGGGTACAGTTCGCGGAAGCCGCCTTCGTGGAACGTCACCGGCTCGTAGCCGTTCTTCTGCGGGCGGCGGATGCGCGTGCGCAGCTTCGTGCCGACGGCCTTGAACAGCTCCTCGGACGTGGCCGGCAGGTCGAGCACGTAGCACGCCTTGGCGGTCGAGACGGGGAGCGGGAGGTCGGAGCCGTGCCGTCCGCGGATCTCGAGCCGGTCGGCGCCGAGACGGTCGGCCAGCCGCACCGCCTCCTCGGCGAGCGCGAGGCGCACGGCGGGATCGGGCGCGAGGACGCCCGCGTAGTTGAGGTACGGCACCGAGGTGAGGAACTTGCCGAGGAAGCTCGCCTGCAGCACGAGCGGGAGCACGCCGGCGATCGCGCCGTCGCGGCGCGCGACGAGCGGCTGCACGCCGAGCCCGAACGTCTTCTCGAGGAAGTCGAAGAACTCCCACCGGTGCCCCAGTTCGGCACCTTCGGCGCGGGCGACGAACGCCTGCCACGCGGCGCGGTCGCCGGCTCCGGCGAGGGTGGTTTCGATCGTTTGACTGCCCGTCACGACGTCGGCCTGCATTCGAAGAATCTAGTTCGCCGCGGAGTTGACTGCAATTGCGTCGCCCGGCGTGCGCGGATGTATACACTTGCCACATGACGCGCCGGGACCCCGCTCCGTGAAACGCCGTCTCCTGCTGGCCTTCGCCGCGGGTGCCGTGGCGGCCGCGCTCCTGGTCGCGCTCGTCGACGCGACCGACCGCGTCGACTGGCTCGTCGCCCCGCTGCTGGTCCCCGACGCCGCGGGCCCGGCCGAGGCGATCGTCGTGCCGGGCGCGGGCGTGCTCGGGCCGCGGTGCGAGCCGAACTTCCAGGCGCTGCGCCGGACGATCGCGGCCGCGCGCCTGTTCCGCGAGGGGCGCGCGCCGCTCGTCGTGTTCTCGGGCGGCCCCTCGACGGCCTTCCCGGGGTGCACGATCGCGACGTCGATGGGCGAGTTCGCGTTGCAGCTCGGCGTCCCGCGCGAGGCGGTGGTGCTCGAAACCGCGTCCCGCACCACGCACGAGAACGCGGTCGACACGCGCGCGCTGCTCGCCCCGCGCCGGATCCGGCACGTCCTCGTCGTGACCGACGCGCTGCACGTGCGGCGTGCGGCGGCGTGCTTCCGGCACGAGGGATTCACCGTGGACACGGTCGGCGTGCCCGCGATGCTGGCCTACGGCTCGAACACCGGCATGCTGCGGATGGGCGTCCACGAGTACGGGGCGCTCCTTTATTATCGCCTGCGCGGTTTCATCTGACGGACCGGGGGAGCGATGCGCGGCCTGGTGAAGACGATCCTGCTCGTGCTCGCCGCGCCCTTCGCGGGCTGGTACCTGCTCAAGCTGCGCCTGCTCGCGCCGCTCACCGGGCGGGACCGCGCGTTCGAGTTCTGCTCCGAGGCCCTGTCGCGGCGCAGCGGGCTGTTCGGCCTGATGCTCCGGCGCGCGTTCTACGGCGCGGCTCTGCCCGCCTGCGGGACCGACTGCACCTTCGCGTACGGCGTGCTCCTGACCAAGGCCGACGCGACGTTCGGCGACCGCGTGGCGCTCGGGCTGCACACGCAGGTCAGCGCGGCGTCGTTCGGCAGCGACATCGTGGTCGGCCCGGGGGTCCTGTTCCTGTCGGGCTCGCGCCAGCACGGGTACGAGCGCCGCGACGTCCCGATGGCGCAGCAGCCCGGGGAGTTCCGCCGGATCACGATCGGCGACGACGTCTGGATCGGCGCCGGGGCGATCGTCCTCAGCGACGTCGGCCAGGGGGCGATCGTGGCGGCCGGCGCGGTCGTGGTGAACCCGGTCGAGCCGTATACGATCGTGGGCGGCAGCCCGGCCAAGGTCATCGCCCGCCGGCCGGAGTGAACAAAGCAATTTGAACAAATACGAACCGCTGGGATGTCTCCGGGGCGTTTCCGGATCGGTACAGGTGACGCGCGACGACGGATGGCTCAGGATTGGACTGTCGTCCGCGCAGGCCGCATTTTTCCATGCGGGAGGCCCGTGTGCCCGAACAGGCCGTTTCTTCGCTGGTGGTCATGCACTTCGGCTCGAACATCGGGTACGCGATCGCGGAACTCGAACGGATGTTCTTCGACGTCTGCCGCGAGCTCGCGGGCGGCGACGCCTCGCGCGTGCATTTCGCCTACCCGAACTTCGAGAAGGGACATCCGCGCACGCTGCCGCCCGACTTCCCGAACCTCCTCGAGTACGACTTCCGCGACAAGAGCGCGGCGAGCTGCGCGAAGGCCGCCGAGTACGCGCGCCGTCACGGGATCGAGTTCGTGCTGTTCTTCGACATCCAGCCGGTGCACCCGGTCTTCGCGCCGCTGCGCAAGGCCGGCGTGAAGACGATGCTCTCCTACTGGGGCGCGCCGATCGCGCCGCGCCAGCCGATGTGGAAGCTGATCGGCAAGCGGCTCGAGGTCGCGCTGACGCGCTCGCGACTCGACGGGCTGATCTTCGAGTCGCGCGCGATGGCCGACCTCGCCGTGTACGGGCGCGGCGTGCCCGACACGATGACCGACGTCGTGCACCTCGGCGTCGACATCCGCCAGTTCAATCCCGCGAAGACGGACTACGTGTACGAGGCCTGCGGATTTCCGCGCGAGCGCAAGGTCGTGATCTACGCCGGCCACTGCGACGAGCGCAAGGGCGTGCGCACGCTCGTCGAGGCGGGCATCGAGCTCCTGCACCGCCGGCAGCGCAAGGACGTGCAGATCCTGCTGTGCGGGAACAAGGGCGACGAGAGCAAGCCGTACGAGGCGCTGTACCAGGGTCTCGGCATCGAGGACGGCATCGTCTTCGGCGGCTACCGCAACGACCTGCCGCAGGTCTACCCGAGCTGCCTGTGCGGCGTGATCCCGTCCTCGGGGTGGGACTCGTTCCCGCGCACGTCGGTGGAGATGGCCGCGTGCGGCATCCCCGTGGTCGCGTCGCGGCTGCAGGGCCTGCCCGAGGCGGTGCTCGAGAACAGGACGGGGCTCCTGTTCGAGCCGGGCGACGCGCAGGGGCTCGCGCGCTGCCTCGAGACGCTGCTCGACGACCCGGCGCTCGCCGTGCGGCTCGGTGCCGCGGGCCGGCAGCGCTGCGAGGACCAGCTGAACATCCAGTACCAGCGCAAGCGCCTGCTCGAGGTCGCGAAGCGCCGCCTGTGGCCCGCCGCGGCCCAGCCGGTGGCCGCGTCGTGAGCGCGCCGCTGGCGCACGCGGACGAGCGCTCCGGCTACGTCGCCGCGGCCGACGGGTCGGCGCTGTACGTGCGCTGCTACGCGGGAACGGGCCGCGTGCCCGTGGTGCTCGCCGGTCCCGACGGCGAGGAGCGCACGTGGAGCCAGCGCCTGATGGTGAACCTCGCGCGCTTCCTCGCACGGCGCGGCCACCCGGTGCTGCGCTTCGACTTCCGCGGGCAGGGCGAGAGCGACGGCGCGTACGAGGACACCGACGCGACCACGCGGGTCGAGGACCTCGCGCGGGTCGTCGCGCTGTTCGAGGCGCACCACGGTGCGCGCGCGGCGCTGGTCGGCGTGCGGGTCGGCGCCAACGTCGCGGCCGCGTTCCGTGCGGGCTCGGCCGACGCCGCGCGCCCGCTCGTCGCGGTCGAGCCGATCCCCGCGGTCGGGCCGTGGCTCGACCAGGTGCTGCGCAAGAACCTCACGCACCAGTACCTCGTGCACAAGAAGCTGATGTACACGCGCGAGCAGCTCGTCGAGCAGATCCGCGCGGGACAGCCGGTCAGCTGCAGCGGCTTCCTCCTCGGCCGCGGCTTCCTCGAGTCGGCCGCGACGCTCGACTGGCCCGCGGCCCCCGCGGAGCCCGTCACCACGCTGTGGCTCTCCGCGAAGCCCGGGCGCGCCGGCGCGGTCGTCGAGAACGTGCTGCCGTTCTGGCAGGACACGCCGTCGTTCCGGGCGCACGCGGTGCCGCTGTTCGAGGCGATCGCCGCCGCGCTGCCGCAGGACGCGGTGACGGCGCGCGCGGCGGACGCGCTGCCGCTCGCGGCGGCCGCGGACGGCGACGGTCGCGAGGTGCTGACGCTCGACGGCGGGGCCGTCGTCGCGACGTGGCACGGCACCCCCGGCGGCGGCAACGAGCGCGCGGTCCTGCTGTTCAACCCGGGACCCAACGACCGCTCCAGCCCCCACGGCCTCAACCACCGCGTCGCGCGCGCGCTGCACGCGGCCGGCTGGCCGGTCCTGCGCTTCGACCCGCACGGGGTCGGCGAGAGCGCGGGCGACGACGCGCCGCGCCAGGACCGGATCACCCCCGAGATCCACCGCGAGATCAACTCCGGCGGCCTCGTGCCGGCCGGACGCGCGGCGCTCGCCTGGCTCGCGGCGCGCGGCTGCAAGCAGGTCCTGATCAGCGGGCTGTGCGGCGGCGGGGTCAACGCGATCCTGGCCGCGGACGCGGAGCCGGCGCCCGAGGCGCGGCTCGTCGTGCTCGGGCTGCCGGTCCTGCACCTCGGCACGCCGGAGGAGATCGAGGTCCCGCAGGAAGTGATGCAGGCCGAGTTCACGCGGATGATGAACAAGGTCCTGAGCCCGTCGCACTGGTGGCGCATCGTGTCGGGCAAGTCGGACTACCGCGTGCTGTGGAACATCGTGCGCGCGCGTGTGGCACGCGTTCTCGGGCCGGCCCCGGCGGCGCCGGGAACGGCCGCGCCCACGTCCGCGGCCCTGCCCGGCAACGCGATCAAGCCGATGATCGACGCGCTCGGCGCGCTGTCGCGGCGCGGCGTGAGGACGACGTTCGTGTACAGCGCGTTCGACCCGCTCTACCCGATGTTCCGCAAGCACTACATGCCCGGCGACGAGCTGCCCCCGGGAATGGACCTCGTGCTGCTCGAGCACGCCAACCACGCGCTCACGGACCGCAGCTCGGAAGCCGCGCTGCTGGACGAGCTGCGGCGCGTCCTCGACGGCGTGGCCGCGGTGGGAGCCCGATGAGCGGCGCACCCCTCGGGCTCGCGCCGGGTACGCCGGCCGCCGGCGGCGCGCCGCACCGGCCGCTGCACGTGCTGCACCTGCGCGACACCGAGCGCGTGTGCGGGCCCGGCAAGACGATCCTCGAGACGGTCACGCTGAACGACGACCCGGGCGTGCGCTACACGGTGGCCGCGTTCGGCGACCCGCTGCAGAACGCGTTCCTCGCGCGGCTCGCGGGACGGCCCTGCACGGTGGTGGGCATGCCGTCCGCGCGCGCGGGACTCGGTCGCACGGCCGCCTTCGTCGCGGACCTCGTGCGGCGCGAGGGCGTGGACATCATCCACGCCCACGACTTCAAGACCGACCTCCTCGGGACGCTCGCCGCGCGGCGCGTCCCCGTGAAGCTGATGACGACGGTCCACGGCTTCATCCAGATCTCGTGGAAGTCGAAGCTCTACGGGCGCGCCGACCGCTTCCTGCAGCGCCGGATGGACAAGGTGGTCGTCGTGTCCGAGGCGATGCAGAAGGACTTCGCGCGGCGCGGTTACGATCCCGCGCGGCTCGCGCTGATCCGCAACTGCATCAACCTCGACAACTACCCGTTCGGGTACCGCTCGCGCGTGCTGCGGCCCCTGCCGGGGCTCGGCGAGGGCCGGCTCCTGATCGGGCACGTCGGCCGGCTCTCGCCCGAGAAGGGCCAGTGGGCCGCGATCGGCGCGTTCGCGGAGGTCGTGAAGTCGCTCCCTGCCGCGCGGCTCGTCTTCGCCGGCGAGGGTCCCGACCGCGCGCGGCTCGAGGGACGCGTCGCGGCGCTCGGGCTCGGCGAGTCGGTGCACTTCCTCGGCTACCGCTCCGACGTGAAGGAGGTCTTCGCCGACCTCGACCTCCTGGTGCTCTCCTCCGACACGGAGGGGCTGCCCAACGTCGTGCTCGAGGCGATGGCGCTCGGCGTGCCGGTCGTCGCGACCGCCGTCGGCGGCACGCCGGAACTCGTGAAGGACGGGGACACCGGGTGGCTCGTGCCCCCGCGGGACGAGGAGCGGCTCGCGCGCGCGATGCAGGACGCGCTGGCCGATCCCGGCCTGGCCACGAAACGGCGCGCGGCCCGCGCGCTGGTCGAAAGGGAATTCGACATGCGAGGTCTCGTGCACCGGACGCACGTGCTCTACCGCGCGATGTGCGGGGTGACCGCGTGAGCGCCAACGGCAAGCCGCGGATGGCGCAGATCATCCACGGGATGGGCATCGGCGGGATGGAACGCGTCACCGTCGACCTGTGCCGCAATCTCCGCGACCGCTACGACATCGCGGTGTACTGCACGCACATGCTGGGCCCGCTGACGCGCGAGCTCGACGCGCTCGGCATCCCGGCCGTGCACGACCCCGTGCGCCGGCGCAGCGACCACTGGTTCCGCCCGGTCAAGATCTGGCAGTTTCTGCGGCGCTTCCGCCCGGACGTCGTGCACACCCAGCACGCGGCCGCGTTCCTCGACTCGGCGCTCGCCGCGCGCGTCGCGGGCGTGCCGGTGCTCGTGCACACGGACCATTCGAAGTGGTACCCGGAGAAGAAGCGGCACATGGTCGCGGAGCGCTGGCTCTCGCGCCTGTGCGACGCGTTCTGCGCCGTGTCGGAGCACACCAAGGGCGACCTCGCGCAGTGGGAGAAGATCCCCGCGTCGAAGATCACCGTGGTGTACAACGGCTTCGATTTCGAGAACCTGCCGGGGCCCGCGGATCGCGCCGAGCTGCGCGCCGCGCTGAACGTGCCGGACGGCGCGCCGCTGATCGGTTCGGTCGCGCGGCTGCAGTGGCAGAAGGGGCACGACCTGCTGCTCGACGCGATGAAGCTCGTGCTCGAGGCGCGGCCCGACGCGCGCTGCGTGATCGTCGGCGGGGGCGCCAAGGAACAGGACCTGCGCGACCAGGCGGCACGCCTCGGCTTCGGGGACCGCGTGATCCTGACCGGCTGGCGCAACGACGCCGTGCGCTACCTGGCCGCGATCGACCTGTTCGTGATGAGCTCGAACTTCGAGGGGATGCCGGTCTCGCTGCTCGAGGCGATGGCCGTCGGACTGCCCGTCGTGTCGACGGCCGTCGGCGGCGTGCCCGAGGTCGTCGAAGGCGGCCGCACCGGCCTGCTCGTCGAGGGGCGCGACCCGCGCGTGTTCGCCGACGCGCTGCTCGCCCTGGTGAACGACCCGGAGCGCATGCGCGCGTACGGCGAGGCCGGGCGGCAGCTGTACCAGGACCGCTTCAGGGTCCGCGGCATGGTCGACGCGTACGACCGCATCTACCGCGACGCCCTCGAGCGGCGGCGCCACGGGACCGCGTGACGTGTCGGGACAGCTCAAATCGCTGACGAAGAACCTCGTGATCTACGGGGGCGGGCTGCTGCTGAAGCGGGCGATCTCCTTCGTGATGATCCCGTTCTACACCCGCTACCTCGTGCCCGCGGACTACGGGCTGATGGAGCTGCTCGAGCTGTCGAGCTTCATCGCCGCGTTCTTCATCGGCTTTGGCGTGCTGCACTCGGTGTTCCGCTTCTGCGCGCTCGCGGACAGCGAGGAGGAGAAGCGGCGCACGAAGACCAACGGCCTGATCACGGTCGGGCTCCTCGGCGGGCCGATCACGGTCGCGCTCGTGCTCGCCGCGCCGGTCATCGCGCAGGTCGCGGCCGGCGACCGGACCGTCTGGCCGCTCGCCGCGCTCATGATGGGCGGCGTGTTCTTCAGCGAGGCGCAGCAGCTCCTCCTGGGGTTCTTCCGGGTCGACGGGCGGCCGCTCGCGTACGGCATCTACTCGCTGATCTCGACCTTCGTCAGCCTCGGGCTGAACATCCTGTTCATCGCCGGACTCGGCCTCGGCGTGAAGGGCATCTTCCTGTCGAGCTTCATCTCGGCGCTGCTGTTCGCCGTGGTGCTGTTCGTCCCGTTCGTCCGCGGCGGCGGCTGGAAGCCCGACCCGAAGCTGATCCGCTCGATGCTGGCCTACTGCGTCCCGTTCATCCCCTCGGGCCTGATGGCGTTCACGGTCAACTTCGCGGACCGCTACTTCCTGCGCGTGTACACCGACATGACGACGGTCGGCGTCTACGCGCTGGGCTACAAGTTCGGCATGGTCGGCGCGATGCTGGTCGCGATGCCGTTCGGGCTCGTGTGGAGCGCGCAGGCGTTCGAGATCTCGAAGGCGCCCGACCCGGCGCACACCTACGGGCGCGTCCTCACGTACTATGCCGGCGTGCTCATCGCGCTCAGCGCGGGCGTGTCGGCGCTCGCGCCCGAAGTGCTGCGGATCATGGCCACGCCCGCCTACTACGGCGCCGCCACGGTCGTGGCCCCGGTCGCCTGGGGCATCCTGCTGCTCAACGTGAGCGACGTGCTGCGCGTCGGCCTGCTCCTTGAGAAGAAGACGGGCTGGCTCCCGGTGATCTGGGGCGTGAGCACGGTCGTCAACATGATCCTCAACTTCCTGTGGATCCCGGCGTACGGCATGGCCGGCGCGGCGTGGTCGACCCTGGCCGCGTTCCTCGTGCAGGCCGTGATGACGCACTGGATCTCGAACCGCATCTACCCGATCACGGTCGAGTGGGGCCGCCTCGGCGTGCTGGTCGCGCTGGGGATCGGCGTGCAGGTCGCGTCCGCGTTCGTGCCCGAGATGCCGCCCTACGCGTCGGCGGCGGTGAAGTGCACGGTGATGATGCTGCTCGGGATCGCGCTGCTGCTGACGCCGGGCTTCGTGAAGCCGGACGAGCGCGAGGGGCTGCGCGCGCTGCGGCTGCGCTTCACGCGGCGCCGCGCCGGGCAGGAGGCGTCGTGACGAACGCGGCGGCCGGCGGCGGGTCCCGCGTGCTGACGGGCGCGGCGGCGGCCGCGGCGGCGCGCGGCCGGAAGCCGGGCCCGGGAACCGCGGCCCCCGGGCCGGTGCCGGCCCCGGGGGCGACGGCCCTCGAGACCACGGGGTCGTTCGGCTACGCGCTCGTGATGTTCTACCTGTTCATCGAGTACTTCAGGCCGCAGTACTACGTGACGCCGCTCAACTACGCACGCCTCGGCCTGATCGCCTGCTTCGCGGGCGTGATCTACCTGTTCTTCCAGCGCAAGCGCCCGATCCCGACGGTCGGCTGGCTGATGCTGCTGTTCATTGCGCTCCTGTTCAAGACCGTGCCGTTCGCGCCCTCGGGTCCCAAGGCGCTCATGGTCACCACGACCATGCTGACGATGACGCTCGCGGGCCCGATGGTGATCATGACCGCGCTCGACTCCGTGCAGCGGCTGCGGCGGGCGACGTTCTTCTTCGTGATCCTCGGCACGCTGCTCGCGCTCCAGGGGATCAAGTCCAACGGCCACGGGGCCGGCGGCATCTTCGAGGACGAGAACGACCTCGCGATGGGCCTGTGCACGGTGATCCCGCTCGCCTGGTTCTTCGCGACGGGCGCGCGCGTGCTGTGGGAGAGGATCCTCGCGCTGGCCACGTTCGCGCTCTGCGTGCTCGGCGTGGTCGTGAGCTTCTCGCGCGGCGGCTTCCTCGCGCTCGTCGCGGTGCTGGCGTACATGATCACGCGCAGCAAGCGCCGCGTCGCGGCCGTGCTCGTGATCGCGATCGCGATCGCGCTGGTGATCCCGTTCATCCCGTCGGGCTGGGTCAAGGAGATGCAGTCGATCGGGTCGGCCGACCAGAAGGGCGACACCGGCGAGAACCGGCTGTACATGTGGGGCGTCGCGTGGCGCGTGTTCCTCGATCACCCGGTCATGGGCGTCGGTGCGATGAACTACCCGCTCATCGCGCCGCTCTACGAGGACCCCTTGCGACGCGGCAGCGAGATGCACCTCTGGGGCCGCGCCTGCCACTCGGTCTACTTCACGCTGTTCGCCGAGTCGGGCGTGCCGGGGTCCCTGGTGTGGATCGCGATCTCGCTCATGACGATGCTCTCGCTGCACCGCGTCGGCCTGCGGCTCGACGAGCGCCTGGCCCGCGCGCCGGCCGATTCGCCCGCCGCGGACCGGGCGCGCCAGCTGACGTTCATCGCGCGCGGGATCGAGGGCGGCATGATCGGCTTCCTCGCCGCCGGCGCGTTCATCACGGTGAACTACTACCCGTCGTGGTGGACGCTCGTCGCCATGGCGGCGGCGGCCGAGTTGACCCTGCGCTGCGATCCCGTGCTCGCGGAAGGCTGAGCCGGTGCTCGCCGCGGTGAAGCGGTGGCTGCGCGGGCCGGCGGCGGCGCTCGCCGACGTGACCGGCCTCTCGCCCGCGCGCGGCCGCGCCTCCGGGCGCGCGATCGTCGCGATGTACCACCGGGTGCTGCCGCGCGACGACGCGGACTTTCGCGCCGCGCACCCCGGCATGGTCGTCTCGCTCGAGGCGTTCCGCATGCACCTCGACGAGTACCGCGCGCACTACGACGTCGTGACGTTCGGGGAGCTGGTCCGGCGCGCCGCGGCGGGTCCCCTGACCGGGCGGCCGCTGCTCGCGCTGACCTTCGACGACGGCTGGATCGACACGTACGCGCTCGCGGCGCCGGAAATCGCGGCGCGCGGGCTCACCGCGACCGTGTTCGTCGCGAAGTGCTTCGTCGAGTCCGCCGCGCGGGGCGAGGCCTTCGCCAGCGTCGCCCAGCTGCGCGAACTGCAGGCCGCGGGCTGGGAGATCGGCAGCCACACCTGGTCGCACCGCGAGCTGCAGGGCGTCGCCGGGGCCGAGCTCGAGCAGGAGGTCGTCGGCTCGAAAGGCTGGATCGAGGACGCGCTCGGCACGCCCGTGGCGAGCTTCGCCTATCCACGCGGCAAGTACGACGCGGCGTCGTCCGCGCTGGTGCGGCGCACGTACGACGCGGCCGTGACGGTCGAAAGCGGCTACTTCGTGCCGGAGTGCGACCGTGCGCTCGTGCCGCGGATCGGGATCCACGACGCGATGACGTCGACGCGCGCGCGGCTGCGCTGGCGCCTCGCGGGGTTGCCCTGAGCCGGTGGATCGGCGCCGGGCGGGTTGCGGCGCCTGCGGCGCCTTGATCCGCCCCTACGATGCTGGCGGCGTTACCGTAGTCAGCGACCTGCGGCCGCCTGCAGGACGTGGAGCAGGCGCCGGGCCGAGGACGGCCACGAGAAGTCGGCCTCCACGACGGCGCGGCCCGCGTTTCCCAGGCGCACGCGGTCCGCGGCGCTCGCCAGGAGCCGCTGCAGGGCGTCCGCGAGCCCGGGCTCGTCCGCGACGACGAGCGCCTCCCGCGCGAACGCCGTGATCGAGACCAGCGACTGCGCGATCTCGGTCGTGGTGATCACCGGCAGCCCCGCGGCCCAGGCCTCGAGGATCTTGTTCTGGATCCCGGTGCGGATCCGCAGCGGGTAGAGCCCGATCCCCGCGTCGAGCAGGTGCGCGGTGACGCTCGGCACGTCCTGCAGCACGTCCACGTTGGCCTGCTCCGCGGCCGCGGCGAGCACCGCCGGCGTCGGTCGGCGCCCGACCAGCAGCAGCCGGAGGTCCGGGGCGGCGGCGCGCAGCGCGGGCGCGGCCGTGCGGCAGATCGTGAGCGCGGCCTGCTCGTTGGGCGGATAGTCGAGCACGCCGTGGAAGATCGCCCGGCGCACGGGCGCGGCCACGTCGGCACGCGCCGCCGGGACGTCGACGCCGTTCCACACCGCCTCGACCGTGCGGTTCGCCTCGAGCGCACGCAGGCGCTGCGCGTCGTCGGGAGCGCAGGCCAGCACGGCCGCGCAGCGCGCCAGCCCGCGCAGCTCGCGCAGGTATTCGCGCCGCGTGTGCAGCGCGCGCACGACCCCGCGCGGCGAGAACGACGCCGCCGCCCGGCGCAGGTCCTCCTGCAGCCGCGGCGAGACCTCGTCCATCACGTCCCCGACGACGTGCCACTCCGGCGCGAGGTGCGCCAGCTCGAACAGCCCGGGAATGCCGAGGCCGAACACGACGGTCCGCTCGCGCACCGGGCGGAGGGTCTCGAGGCGCCGCGCCACGGCGGCCCGCAGCGCGGTGCGGGCCTCGCGGTGCCACGGCGAGAGCCCGGTCGCGGGGTACGGATCGAGCTCGATCCCGGTCGCCCGGGCCCAGGCCCGCGCCGGCTCGAGTTCGGCGGGCTCGGCCGGGGTGACGAGGACGACGCGCTCCAGCGCACCGCCCGCCACGCCCACGAGCGCCTCGAGCATGCGCTTGACGCGCAGCGTGTAGCCGTCCTGCGGCGCGTGCGGGCACGCGAAGGTGACTGCGACGAGGTGCATGACTTATTGTAACGACATGCGCGTGCTCTGGATCGGGCACTTCACGCCGTGGCCGCCGCGGGGCGGGGCGCCCCAGCGCAGCTATCACCTGCTGCGCGGGCTCGCCCGGCACGCCGAGGTGCACTTCCTGGGGCTCTCGCAGCGCGGCCACCAGCCGCGGCCGGAGAACGTGGAGGAGGCGCGTGCCGCGCTGGCGGAGTTCTGCGCCACCGCGACCGTCGTCCCGGCGCGGTTCCGCAGCTCGCGGGCGGGGAAGGTGCTGGCGCTGGCCCGCGCCGCCCTCACCGGCCGCGCCTACGGCGACGTGTGGCTGCAGGGCCGCGCCTTCGACGCCCGCGTCCGCGAGGCGTGCCGCACGCTCGCGCCCGACGTGGTGCACGTCGACAGCCTGATGATCGAGCGCGCGGGGCGGGTGGCGGCCCCGCTCCCGGCGGTGCTGAACCACCACAACGTCGAATCGCACATGATGGCGCGCCGCGCGGAGAACAACCGCGGCCTCGCGCGCCGCGTGTTCGCGCGCGAGGGCGAGCGCCTCCTCGCGCTCGAGCGCGCCGCGGCGCGCAGCTACGCGCGGCACCTCGTGTGCTCCGCGACCGACGGGCAGCGGCTCGAGGAACTCGTCGGACCCGTCCCGTGGACCGTCGTCGCCAACGGCGTCGACACGTCGGACTTCACCCCGCCCGACGTGCCGCGCGACGCGAACACCGTGATCTTCAGCGGCCGCATGAACTGGTACCCCAACGAGCACGCGATGCTGCGCTTCCTCGGCGAGCTGTGGCCGGCGATCGTCGCGCGCGCCCCCCGCGCGCGGCTGATCGTGGCGGGGATGAACCCCGGCCCGAAGCTCGAGGCCGCGGCCGCGCGGGTACCCAACGTGCAGGTCACCGGCTTCGTTCCCGACGTGCGCCCGGTGATCGGCGCGGCGGCCGTGTACGTGTGCCCGATCCTCGACGGCGGCGGCACGCGGCTCAAGATGCTCGACGCGATGGCGCTCGGGAAGGCGATCGTCGCGACCCCGCTCGGTGCCGAAGGCATCGACGTCGTCGACGGGCACGACGTGCTCGTGCGCGAGTTCGGGCCGCCGTTCGTCGACGCCGTGCTGGACCTGCTCGCCCGGCCGGACCGCTGCGCCGAGCTGGGGCGCGCCGCCCGCGCGTGCGCGGTGGCGCGCTACGACTGGGAGGCGATTTCCGCCGCGCACGCGGACGCGCTGCGCTCGGTACTCACCGCGCCGGCGTCGGTTTGAAAAGAAACGCGGCCGCCCACGACGTGGCGGCCGCGATCCCCTCTCTCTCCCGAATCAGCGGACGTCGCTGCGCTTCGCGTTCTGCACGTTCTGCGGGTTCGCGTTGACGCTCGTCGAACCGAGCACGGTCAGTTCGGCCATCGAGGTGTACGGACCGCCGTTCGTCGCGGTGAGCGCGCGCAGGCGCACGTATCGTCCCGTCTTCGCGGCGAAGCGCACTTCCTTCTCGGTGGCGTCGTTGGCGAACGTGCCGGTCGCGACCGCCGTGCCCCAGTTGACGCCGTCCGTGCTGACGTAGAACTCGTACTGGCCGATGCGGCCGTTGGTGCCGCCGTCCTGGCGCGGCAGGTAGCGGAACCCCTTCATGTCGGAGGTCTTCCCGGTGTCGACGCGGATCTCGTGCGGGCACGGCGGCTGGGCCGCCTGCCACTGCGTGTGCCACATGGTGACCGTCGACGAGTCGATCGAGTTCGCGCCGGAGCCGTTCTCGCCCGCGGTCTCCTGGCTGTCGACGTAGGTGACGTTCCAGCCGGTCTTGGCCAGCGGCTGCGGCGCGTTCGGGTCGTTGACGACGACGGTCGTGGTGGCCGGGGTCGTGTCGGCGAGCCCGGTCGCGTCCGTCGCCGTGAACGTCACGATGAACGTGCCGGCGTTGTTGAACGTCTTCGCGCCCGGGTTCTGCGCGTTCGAGTCGGCGATGCCGGACCCGCTGCCGAAGTTCCACAGGTACGTGAACGGCGTGTTGTTCTCGGGGTCGGTGGCGCTGCCCGAGAAGCTCACGCTGCCGCCGACGTTGATCGTCGTGGTCGCGGCCGTGGGCGCGGTGATCGTCCCGTTGGGCGGCTGGTTGCTCGTGGGCGGGGAGCCGCCGGCGCAGCCGCGGCCCACGCACGTCACCGACGCGGTGTACGCGCCGAGGTCGGTCGCGGCGCCGGTCGAGGTGCCGCCGACGCGGCCCACGCCACGGCACGGCGAGCCCGTCTGCAGGTGCATGTCGGTGGGCGGGTTCACGAAGCGGCAGTCCGTCGCCGCCAGCGAGTGCGCATCCTGGCCCGACGCACTGCGGTACGAGGTGATCGCGTTGTAGTGCGAGCTGTTGTACCACCAGTCCGTGACCGACGGACCGAACGCGTTGTAGTCCGACAGCGTCGGCTGGCCGGCGTAGGACTGCACGCCGCGCATGCGGCCCGCGACGATGTTGTTGTAGATCTTCCCGTTCTGCGAGCCGGTGTCGATCAT
>JABLTH010081472.1_pt1 | contig 68010 bp, 60 predicted proteins | sample 7875711 | NCBI WGS metagenome assembly JABLTH01 (sample SAMN14941262, study PRJNA633318) | bioreactor metagenome | isolation source: bioreactor | place: China | collected 2019-03-05 | reverse complement strand
GGCGCCATACACGTAACGCACCGGCTGCCCACCCTGCCAAATCGTGAGCACGCCGCTGCGATCAAGCACCTCGCCAAAGTCGATGGCAGGATTCGCGCTGGCCAATTCCACCTGCAACAGGAAGGTCTCGGACAGGCCCTCGTGCAGGGTGAACTCGACGACCTCGAACGATTCGATGCCACCGGTGAAGGTAAAGCGCAGGTCAGACTGGGTGAAGCACAGGTCGGATTGCATGGGCATCGTGAGCTTTCTGCCACAACAAACCTATCGCGTCTTGCGTCGCCCGATAGATGGTGGCGAATGAATGGCAAACGCACAGGCCAGCGCGGAACTTTCGCCGAGTCGGCCGTCGCAGATGGACATCCATGAACTTCCTACCTTGACAGGCTGCGCAACTGCCCTGGTCAGCGGCATTGTAAAACAGAAGCGCCCCGGTGACTCGCATCAGTGATGCAACGCAGTCTCTCAGGAGAGTCGATGGTCTATGACAGCGCATGCTGGACGTCCGGCAGCGATAGTTATCTATTGCCACACTCGCGTCTATGGGACAAATTCGAAAACAGTTGCATTCGAAACTAAACCACGGCCAGTCGAATGAAAGGTCACAGACAAAGAACGGTGGCGAGACAAGTATCTGAACGGATTCGGGCAGAAGCGCCGCACGATCGCCAATTTCGTACCGCGTGGTCAATGCGAATCCGGCATCGGTCTCCGCCGAAAGCCAATGCCGGCACCCAGTGCATGCTGTTCTCGATGCGCCAACGCGCTCGCCGGCCTACACAACTCGCGCTGCGCCGGAACGCAGGTTCGACACGTGGTAACGCCGCACGCCGTCGCGAAACAGCCTGCGCCACCACGTATCCGCTAGAATTGCGCCACGCGCGTTCCTGTCCTGTGATCGCGCCCCGATCCATCACCCATCCCGACGAACCATTACGCGAACGGCTGCACCGCGCCCCGCCCTTTCGCGCGGACGCCGCGCGCCACGACCGCGCAATACCGGCGCCCTTACCCGACATGCCGGGGCGCCCAACCGAATTCAGCTGGAGAAAAATCCGTGTTTACCTGCCGAAACCAGAGCTGCGGCACGCAGTGGGAACAGTCCGACGTCGTCATCAAGGACGAAGGCCAGGGGCTGCTGTTCCGCTGCCCGCTGTGCGGCGCCCGCAACTACCTCGAGCGCTTCGAGGACGATGAAGGCAACGTCGCCTACGAACAGATGGAAGGCAAGCCTTACCTCGGAGACCTCGAATGACCCAGCCGACCGCCACGCCCTTCAGCGCGCTGCCGCTGACGCCGGCCACGCTCGCCAACCTCGCCCAGCTCGGTTATGTCGACATGACGCCGATCCAGGCCGCGAGCCTGCCGATCGCGCTGGCCGGCCAGGACCTGATCGCGCAGGCGAAGACGGGCAGCGGCAAGACCGCCGCGTTCTCGCTCGCGCTGCTGGCCCGCCTCGACGCGCGCCGCTTCGACGTGCAGGCGATGATCCTGTGCCCGACGCGCGAACTCGCCGACCAGGTCGCGCAGGAAGTGCGCCGCCTCGCGCGCGCCGAGGAGAACGTGAAGGTGCTGACGCTCTGCGGCGGCACGCCGATGCGCCCGCAGGCGCAGAGCCTCGAGCACGGCGCGCACATCGTCGTCGGCACGCCGGGCCGCATCATGGATCACCTCGATCGCGGCAACCTGAAGCTCGACGCGCTGAACACGCTGGTGCTCGACGAAGCCGACCGGATGCTCGACATGGGCTTCTTCGACGACATCGCGAAGGTCGCGCGGATGTGCCCGACCACGCGCCAGACGCTGCTGTTCTCCGCGACCTATCCGGACGGCATCGTCAAGCTGAGCCAGCAGTTCCTGCGCAATCCGAAGGAAGTGAAGCTCGAGGAGCGTCACGACAACAGCAAGATCCGCCAGCGTTTCTACGAAGTGACGGAGAACGAGCGTCTGCATGCGGTCGGCCAGTTGCTGAACCACTACCGGCCGGTGAGCACGATCGCGTTCTGCAACACGAAGCAGCAGTGCCGCGACCTGCTCGACGTGCTGCACGCGCAGGGCTTCCACGCGCTCGCGCTGCACGGCGAGCTCGACCAGCGCGAACGCGACCAGGTGCTGATCCAGTTCGCGAACCGCAGCTGCTCGGTGCTGGTGGCAACCGACGTCGCCGCGCGCGGGCTCGATATCGCGCAGCTCGAAGCCGTGATCAACGTCGACGTGACGCCCGATCCCGAAGTGCACGTGCACCGCATCGGCCGGACGGGCCGCGCGGATCAGGACGGTTGGGCGCTGAGCCTCGCGAGCATGGACGAGATGGGCCGCGTCGGTGCGATCGAGCAGGCGCAGAAGCGTGACGTCGAATGGCATCCGCTCGCGGAACTGAAGCCGGCCGACGACGGCGTGCTGACGCCGCCGATGGAAACGCTGCAGATCCTCGGCGGACGCAAGGACAAGATCCGCCCGGGCGACGTGCTCGGCGCGCTGACCGGCGACGCCGGGTTCGACGGCAAGCAGATCGGCAAGATCAACGTGACCGAGTTCTCGACCTATGTCGCGATCGAGCGCGGCGTCGCGCGCGACGCGCTGCGCAAGCTCAATGCGGGGAAGATCAAGGGCAAGCGGGTCAAGGTCCGGTTGATGGACGAGGAGTAATGCCTGCGCGCGCCGTGCGACTTGCGCGGCGCGCGCCCGGCATCGTCGGATACTGACGCCTCCCGTTGCGCGTCGATCCGGCTGAGCGCGGCGCAGCGGTGCTCACAACGCTCATGCTGCTCATGCCGCTCACATCGTTCACGCCAGCGCGGGATACCCGTGCGCGGCGGCCTCCTGCGCGAATCGCTCGATCGTGTCGTAGTCGTTCGGCGACAGCCGCTCGAATCCCTTCAGCCGCAGCACGCGCGCCCGTTCGTCATCGGCCGCGACCGCGACGTCGAGTGCGTCCTGCAATGCGGCGATCCGTGTGTCTTCCAGCGCCCGCGTTGCGATGAACGGCAATCCCGGCGCGGCGGCAGTCATGCCGATGACCCGGATGTCCTTGAGCAACCCGGGCAGCGCGTCGCCCACATACGCGAACGTCACGCAGTCGATCGCCGCGCAATCCGCTTCTTCCGCAGCCAGCGCGCGCATTACGTTCAGGTGCGAGCCGAGCGCGGCAACCGAGCCGAAGAAGCGTCCGTCGTGCGCATGCGGCGCAACCGCATGCCGGAGCGCGTTCATCCCGCTGTGAGAGTCGTTGCCGTTGAACGCGGCCCGCAGCCCCCGGCAGGCGGCGAGCGTCGTCGCGCCGCCCGCATGGGCGCGTGCCGACACGACCAGCATGCTGCGGTATCGCGGGCCGTCGCAGCCGACCGCATCGAAACGCGGTGTCGCGATCAATCGCACGTCGTCGCGCAAGCCCAGCATCCGGTACGGAAAGCCGCAAGTCTGCGACAGCAGCAGATCACCGCGCCGCCCCAGCGCGTGCAGGTCGCCGAACGGTTCGTCGGGCAGTGCGACGTCGGTAGGGCCGCCTGCGTTCGCGAACGCGGCGAGCGCGTCGCGCAGCAGCGCGCGCCACAGCACGGCATGGCGCGGCGTCACGTTGTACATCGGCAGGGCAGCGATCCATTGGCTCATGCGGGCATTCTACGCAGCGACGGCGGCACAGTGGAACCCGGTTCATCGCGCCGGAACGGGGCACGACCGTCAGGCCGCGCGCCCGAAGCTTATCGGCCGCGCGGCGATAAGCAAATGCGAATCGATTGGTTGGCCGTGCCGGGCGATCCCGGTACCGTCGTGATGCCTGCCCGAGCATCGCGATCGCCGCAATGCCGGACAGGCCGACCGTGATCCGCGAGACACCTGCGCACCGGGCCGAGCGCACCGGTTCAACCGCTCGTTCCCCGCACTGCCCGTTCAATCCTGCCTCAACGCCATGGCCGAATACTTCGACGTCGACCACGCACGTGCGATCGCCGCGCTCCACGCCCGCTTCACCGCCCGCACCGAGTGGCCGACCTGGCTGCTGGTCGCCGTCATCTACGGCGGCTGGCTGGCCGTGCTGCTGCTCGTGCGCGACGGGCACCTGTCGCTCGCGGCCGCGACGCCGCCGCTGATCGTGCTCGGCGCATGGCACATGTCGCTGCAGCACGAACTGCTGCACGGCCATCCGACGCGTTCCGCGTTCGTGAACAAACTGCTCGGCTATCCGCCGCTGACGGTCTGGTATCCGTACACGCTGTATCGCGACACGCACCTCGACCATCATCGCGACGAAGACCTGACCGTGCCAGGCGTCGATCCCGAAACGAATTACGTGACGCGCGAACGCTGGGCGCGGCTGCCGCGCTGGCGTCGCGCGCTGACGGTCGCGCGCAAGACTTTCATCGGACGAATCGTCGTGGGGCCGCCGCTCGCCATCGCCGCGACGGCCGCCGATGCGGTCGCCAGGTTCCGGCGCGGCGACTTCCGCCATCTGCCGATGTGGATCATGCACGTAGCCTGCGTGGTCGTGCTGCTCGCATGGCTGCAACGCGAGATCGGCGTGCCGTGGTGGTACTACCTGCTGGCCGTCACGTGGCCCGCGCTGTCGCTCGCGATGATCCGCTCGCTGTACGAGCACCGCGCCGCGTGGCACCCGAAGGCACGCATCACGATCAACGAAGCCGGCTTCGCGATGCGGCTGCTGTACCTGAACAACAACTACCACCTCGTTCATCACGACCTGCCGAAGCTGCCGTGGTACGACCTGCCGCGCGCGTACCGGATGCGGCGCGACGCGTATGCGAAGAAATGCGGCGGCTTCGTGATCCGCGGCGGGTATCGCGCGTTGCTCGCGCGCCATGCGTGGACGCCGACCGATACGCCCGTGCATCCGTTCGACCAGGGCACGGCGTCGCTGTCGACGGGGAGCGGGGTGAAGGTGGCCGTTGTCGACAAGGTGCTGCAGATCAGTACGTGACGTGCGGCGGCGCCGCACTTCTTCGTGAAGCAGCCGGATTCAGCGACGTGGGCGTCAGGCCGTACGGCCGCCGATTCGTCCGCCGCGTCGCATTTTTCTTACGAAATGCCGACGATGCCGCTCGCGCTCGCGCATTGCCAATTGCGCCGCCAATGCCCAGAATGACGGCTCATCCGGGGCTTCCAACAATCATTCGCCCCGGCTCTGCCTCGCGACCGCGCGCCGCATTCCCCGACGACGATGCAACCGAACTCCCCGCCCGGCGCAATCCGCGCGATCGGCAACGACTGGTCCATTTCCGCGATCACCGCGGGCTTTCTCGCGGTCCTGATTTCCTACGCGGGCCCGCTCGCGATTTTCTTCCAGGCGTCGCAGGCCGCGCACGTGTCCAATGAAATGGTGTCGTCGTGGGTCTGGGCGATCTCGATCGGCGCGGGCATCTCGGGCCTGTTCGCGAGCTGGAAGCTGAAGGTGCCGGTCGTCACCGCGTGGTCGGCACCCGGCACCGCGCTGCTCGTCGGCCTGTTTCCGCAACTGACGCTCAACCAGGCCGTCGGCGCCTACATCACGGCCGCGCTGATCATCCTGCTGATCGGCGTGACCGGCTATTTCGACCGGCTCGTGCGTCACATTCCGCGCGGCATCGCATGCGGGATGATGGCCGGCATCCTGCTGCCATTCGGCACGCACGCGTTCGCCGCCGCATCGGAGCAGCCCGCGCTCGCGTTCGGGATGATCGCGGCCTACGTGATCTTCAAGCGCCTGCTGCCGCGCTACAGCATCGTGCTCGTGCTGCTGACGGGCGCCGCGCTCGCGACGGCGCTCGGGATGACGCATCTCGGCAACGTGTCGCCGAGCATCGCGCACCCCATCTTCATCGCGCCCGAATGGACGCTCGGCACGACGCTCAGCCTCGCGCTGCCGCTCGTCGTCGTGAGCCTCACCGGCCAGTTCCTGCCGGGCATGACGATCCTGCGCGTGTCCGGCTATCACACGCCCGCGCGCCCGATCATCACGGCGACCAGCGTGATGTCGCTCGTGGTCGCGTGCTTCGGCGGGATCACGATCGTCGTCGCGGCGATCACCGCGGCGCTGTGCACCGGCAAGGACGCGCACGAGGATGCGGGCCGGCGCTACGTCGCCGGGCTCGCGAACGGCGCGTTCTACCTGGTCGGCGGGCTCTTCGCGGGCACGATCGTCACGGTGTTCTTCGCGCTGCCGAAGGCGTTCGTCGCGATCCTCGCGGGGCTTGCGTTGATCGGCGCGATCGGCGCGAACGTGCACGGAATCTTCGAGGACGAGAATCACCGCGAGGCGTCGGTGATCACGTTCCTTGCGACGGCGTCAGGCATGACGTGGCTCGGGCTCGGTTCGGCGTTCTGGGGGATCGTCATCGGATCGTTTTCGTATGCGGTACTGAACAAGGTGCGGCGACAGGCGTGATGCGCCACGCGCGCAACGCTCGCCGCCGCGTCGCTCAGCGCGCGTGCTGGCGCAATAGCTGCACGAGTGCATCGGCCGGCGCCGTCGCCCCGTAAAGCCGCTCCGACACGCCCTCCTCGACGTCGATCTGTCCGGCGTTGTGCACGTCGTAGAGATCGACGATCAACTGCGCATGGCGTTCGCTGAGGCCCGCGCGCAGCAACGTCGCGGTCCAGGTGTCGCGCGGCAGCTCATGCGCGACGATGGCACGGCCGGCCGCCGCGCCGAGCGTATCCGCAATCGTCGTCACACTCACCCGCTGCGGCCCTTCGACGCTGACGATGCGCGGCCCGTTGCCGCCCTCGGGCGCATCGAGCAGCAACCGCGCCGCGACGACGCCCACATCGGGCGCCCAGACCGTCGGGAACACCTTGCCGACAGGATGGTGGAAGCTCGGCAGCACGCCGGTGCCGAGCGCGACCGGCAGCACGCGCGCCCAGTTCTGCAGATGCTCGGCCGAACGTAGCAGCGTCAATTGCGTCGGGATCGTTCTCAGCCGTTCCTCGAGGTGATGGAACAGACGGGTGATGCCCGTGTTGCCTTCGCGCTCCGCGCCGTAATCCGACAGGGCGAGCAGCGCGGGCGGCGGGTTGGCGGCGAGTGCGGCGGTGGCGACGTCGATCGTACGCATCATCGTCGCCGCCGGATCGGGGTCGGCGACCGGCACCGGGCACAGTATCTGTACGGCCTGTGCGCCGTCGATTGCCGCAGCTATCGCGTTTGCGTCCGTCAGCTCGGCGATCACGACATCGCAGCCAAGCTGCGCGAAACGCTCACGATGGCGTGCGTCGCGCAACACCGCGCGCACGGGATGGCCGGCGTTGCGCAAGGTCGTCACGGTCGACTGGCCGACGTTGCCTGATGCTCCGAAGATCACGAACACGATCCGCTCCTGGGGGGATGAAGGTGGGGTGATTGTCGGGTCGGGCGGAGGGAACGGCGCGCAGGGAGGGATGAATACAGCAGGAAAGGATGACGGGATGCGGGGCCGCGCACGGATCGCGCTGCGCCCCACCCACCCGTCACGCCGCCGAGGCTAGCGACGCGAGGGCTTCGCGTCCCCCTCGCCGTCATACGCCAGCCTCAACCCACCCCGCTCCCCCGATCGCGCAATCTCCGTCGGTGTCGCACCCACCACGCGATTCATCCAGTTCGCCATGTGACTCTGGTGCGCAAACCCGGCTTCGAGCGCGATCTGGCTGATACTCAGCCGGCCTTCGAGCAGCAACGCCTTCGCCCGCTCGACGCGGCGCCGCACGACGTACTGGTGCACGGGCATCCCGAGCGTTTCGCGGAACAGCACCTTGAAATGCGGGACGCTGATCGACACGAGCGCCGCGAGTTCGGCAAGCGTCATGCGCCGCTCGAGATTCGCTTCGACATAGTCGATCACGCGTGCGGCCGCCTTCGGCGCGAGCGTGCGGCGGCGCTCGCGAAACGCCGGCTGGCCGTCGACCAGCCGCGCGACGAGCGCCGTGCACAGGCTTTCCGCATAGAGCGGATCCGACGCGTCCTCCGCTTCGAGTTCGGCCGCCATCGCCCACGCGATGTGCTGAAGGCGCGGGTCGCGCACCTGCAGCCTGCGGCGGATCTGCCCCTGCGACGGCTTCAGTTCGAGCTGCTCGACCGTGCGCCGCACGAACGTGTCGCTGAGCATGATGTGCAGGATCCGGCAGTCGGCGCTGTCGGTCCACTGGCCGGGCAAGCCGGCCGGAATCACGTCGACGTCGCCATGCGCCTGGATACGCGATACGCGCTCGCCGTCGCACACGCAATCCGCGCGAACGGGCCCGCCGATATGCACGCCGATCCGGTGATGCTCGGCCGCCGGAATCCGGTAGGTGCCCGCGCGGATTTCCAGCAGCGACGCGCCGAAGCCCTGCCAGCCGAGCCCGCGGCTGGAGCGCAGGCTGACCGGGACGCCGTTGTCCGTCGGCGCCGCGAGAATCGCATCGCTCATGGCCTTCCTCCGGTTGATGGGGATGTCGAACGCGCATTGTGACGCGTTTTCGGCCCGCCTGCCGGGCCTGCCGGCGGCTCACCCCGGTCGAGCAGAAAAAGATCATCCGTTTCTGCTCGGGGCCATCCTTGCGTGTGCGCCGGCGGGCGCCGTGCCGCTTACGATGGCCCCATCCGACACCTACGGAGACCGTCATGCCTCACTGCCTTGCGCAACGCACCGCGCTCACCGCGCCGTCGCCCACCGCCCCCCTCCCCTCGTCCAGCCCCCACTCCCGCAACGACCGCACCACGCTCGCCGCCCGGTGCCTGCGCATCGTCGGCTGGCACCGGCTCGAACGGCTGCTCGCGTCGATCCCCGACAGCAACGACGACTTCGGGCTCGTCTGACCGGCCGCCCGACCGGCATCGTCCACCTACTTGCGCCGCCGCTCGTGCGGTGCCACCGTCGCGCCGTCGATCACCGGCGCGCCCTGTTTGATCAGGAAATCGCGGAACAGCCCCGTGACCTGCGAAATGCGCCGGTCGGCGAGCGTGACCACATACCATTCGCGTTCGATCGGGTTGCCGGGGAACGGCAGTTGCCCGAGCAGCCCGGTGCGCAATTCGAGTGCACACGCGTGCAACGACAGGAACGCGACACCGAGCCCGGCTTCGGCCATCTGCTTGATCGCCTCGTTGCTCGACAGTTCGGAGCCCACATGGAAGCGGTGGCCGGCCGTCTTGAACAGGTTCTCGACGGTCGAGCGCGTGCCCGCGCCGCGTTCGCGCACGAGCAGGTGCGCGGATTCGAGATCCTTCAGCGAGATGCGCTTGCGCTGCATCAGCGGATGGCCAGGCGCCGCGACGAACACCATCGGATGCTTCGCGAACTCCACCGCATGCGTACGCAATTCCTTCGGCGCGCTGCCCATCACCGCGAGATCGATTTCATGCGTGGCGAGCATGCGGATGATGTCGTCGCGATTTCCAACCTTGAAATATGTCTTCACATGCGGACGCGTCGCGGTGAATTTCACGAGCAGCGGCGGAATCAGGTACTCGGCCGTCGTGATCGCGCCGATCCGCAGCGTGCCGCCGAGATCGCCCGTCAGCGCGGCCACTTCGTCGCCGGCCTCGCTCCACAGATGCAGGATCTCGCGCGCATAGCGCGACACGATCTCGCCGGCCGCGGTCAGCTGTACCCCGCGCCCCACCCGCTGCAGCAAGGCGGCGCCCACCGCCTCCTCGAGCAGGCGAACCTGCAGCGACACGGCCGGCTGCGTCAGGTTCAGCTCCTCGGCCGCCCGCGACACGCTGCCGAGCCGCGCAATCATGTCCAGCGCCTTCAGCTGCCGGAACGTCGCGGTCTTTCCTATAAGTGAATACATATGGGTCGCTTATAAACATTAAATTGTTCGAGTGGGTTCGAAACTATATCGTCGGTTCTTGAGCAATGTCATCCGAATCGTCATTCAGCGGGAGCCCCACATGGACAACACCACGCCCAACCTTGCAACGGACCGCGCACCGCGCCTGCCGCGCATCGTGATCGTCGGCGGCGGCGCCGGCGGCCTGCACCTCGCCACGCGTCTCGGCGATACGGTCGGACGCCGCGGGCAAGCCGAAGTCGTGCTCGTCGACCGCTACCCGACGCACTTCTGGAAGCCGCTGCTGCACGAAGCCGCTTCGGGCCATCGCGACCCGGCATCGCACACGATCGAGTACGCGGCGCAAGCGAAGCGCCACGGTTTCCGTTTCGTGCAGGGCGCGCTGCAACGGGTCGACCGCGCGGCACGCACCGCAACGATCGCGGCCGTGCAGGACGCGGACGGCACGGAAATCCTGCCGCAGCGCGAACTCGACTATGACGACCTCGTGCTCGCCGTCGGCAGCGTGACGAACTTCTTCAACGTGCCGGGTGCCGCGCGCCATGCGCTGCCGCTCGAAAACCTCGACCAGGCCGAGAATTTCCGCCGGAAGTTCCTCGCGGCCTGCACGAAGGCGAATCATCTGGCCGAGCAGCAGCCCGCGCGGCGCGCGGCGCCGATCTGCATCAACGTGATCGGCGCGGGTGCGACGGGCGTCGAGCTGGCCGCGGCATTGCGGCATGCGATCCAGCAACTGACGACGTACCGCTTCAAGGCGCTGGTATCCGCACGCGACGTGCACATCCGGTTGATCGAAGGCGGCCCGCGCATCCTGCCGGCACTCGACGCGCGGCTGTCCGGCAAGATGCACGCGCAGCTTCGCGCGCTGAACGTGGACGTGCTGACCGATACCCGCGTCGCGGAAGTCGGCGCGGATGCCGTGACGACCGCGACGGGCGAACGGCTCGCGAGCGACATCACGATCTGGGCGGCCGGCGTGGCGGGCCCCGCGATGCTGCGCGAAATCGGCGACATCGCGCTCAATCGTGCGAACCAGGTGATCGTGACCGACACGCTGCAGACGCCGGACGATCCGCACGTGTATGCGTTCGGCGACTGCGCCGCATGCCCGACGGCCGGTGCGAGCGGCTTCCTGCCGCCGCGCGCGCAGGTTGCGTACCAGCAGGCCGTGTATCTGGTCAACGCGTTCGCGCGCCGTGTCGCCGGCAAGCCGGTGGCCGGCTTCACGTTCCGTGATGCAGGCACCGTCGTGTCGCTCGGGCATGCGGGCGCCGTGTACCAGGCCGACCTCGGCGTGCGTTCGCGCTCGCTGATCGTCGACGGGCTCGCCGCGATCGGCCTGTACAAGTTCCTGTATCGCAAGCACCTGTTCAGCGTGGTCGGCGTGAAGCGTGCGCTGTTCCAGTCGCTGAGCCACTGGCTGCAAAGCCGCAACCAGCCGTCGATCAAGCTGCACTGAGCGACGACTCGCACGCAGCATCGCACAACGGCATATCGGGCGACCATCGCTCGATATGCCGTTTTTTTATATGCATATAACGGTTGCATCCACAACATGCGCGAGTTTGGTGCATCACATCGAAGACCGTCGATGCGAGGCTTGTCGCTCGAAAAATGTCGCGCGACACACATCCCGCGCCGGTTCTGGCTGACACCCCGATTCATTAGTCGAATCGTATAGGTCGGATAAAAATATTAATTGGTTGTGTTTTCAGGATCGACGCTAAGGTGTGTGGCATTCCCGTCGGCGAACGGATCATCACGTTTCTGAAGAGGAATCACCGTGGTTATCGAAGCCATCGTCACCCGTCTCGACGCAGCATTCGCGCAAATCGAAGCAACACCGGATTCGCATGAATCGCGCCATCAACGCGACGCGATCATCCAGTGGCTCGACCGGGCATCGGAAGAAGGATATCGACTCGGTCTCGTCACGACGCTGCCGGCTGCACGGCTCAGCGACATATTCGAAGGCCAGTTCGGCCGCGCGAACCTCGACCGCTTCTCGGTCGTCGTCACCGACGCCAATCAGCAGGACTCCGGATCAAACCAGCATCCTTTCGACGTCGCACTGCAGGCACTCGGCGTACCGCCCGAACGCGCGGTGGGGATCGCGAGCAGCGAACCGGAGCGCCGGGAAGCCGAGCATTTCGGCCTGTCGCGCTGCGTGAACATCACCGACACCGTGCGCTCGATCGCATCGGCCGGCCTGCACTGACCGCCGGCAAACCGGCTGGCGACGGCCGGCCACCCTCGATCCGGCGGCCATCCGACGATTGCCCGACCGAATCCTGACATTCTGCTGTCAAAGTCGCTTGCAACACTTCCGGGCTTGACCGATCCCTCCCGGAGACGGGACGACGCGAAACCGCATCGTCCCGCCCGTTGCACACCACGATGACACGCCCGACCCGCACCGCCGCCGCCCTTGCCGTTGCCTGCCTGCTGCTCGCCGCTTGCGGCGGGGACGATTCGACACCGCCCGCGGCCTCGGCCGACAACAGCGGCTCGACGCCCGCACCGCAACCGCAACCCGAGCCCACGCCGGCACCCGCGACCTATTACCAGACGAAGACGCCATACCGTCCGCAGCAGGACGCCGCGACGTACGAAGCACCGCCCGCCGGCTACGCGCCCGTCTACACCGAACTCGTCGCGCGCCACGGCTCGCGCGGGCTGTCGGGTTTCAAGTACGACGGCGCGATCTACGCGATGCTGGTCAAGGCCGAAGCCGACGGCGCCCTGACCGCGCTCGGCGCACAGCTCAAGGCCGATACGTACGCGATGATGAAAGCCAATGCGCTGCTCGGCTATGGCGTGGCGGGCATCTCCACGCCCGGGTACGGCAACCTCACGCAAACCGGCATCCGTGAACACCAGCAACTCGCCGCGCGCCTCGCGCAGCGGCTGCCGGCGCTGTTCGCGGCCGGGAACCGGCAGATCGTCGTCGTCAACTCGGGCCAGGACCGCGCGGTCGACAGTTCGACCTTTTTCTCCGCGTCGCTCGTGGCCGCGCAACCGGCACTGGCCCCGGCGATCACGCTGCCGGCCGCGCCGTCCGGTTATCCCGCGAACGCGCCGGTCGCGCAGCCGGCCGGCACCAACCGTTTCCTGCTGTACTTCCACTCGCTGAAGCCGGCCACCGACCTCGTGACCGATGCGGGCAATCCGTACTACGCGACCTACCAGGCGAGCCAGGCTTACCAGGCCTATGCGAACGACGCGACGGTGGCCGCGAAGCTCAACGCGATCAAGGCCGCGCCGCAGGCGGCCGACGTCGCGCAAACGGTGCTGTCCGCGCTCGTGTCGCAGGCATTCATCGCGAAGCTCGGCACCAGCGGCTACACGTTCGCGAACACGGGCACCTACGCGTTCACGTCGGCGGACGGCAAGTTCACCAACACGCTGAAGGGCGACGGCAAGACGAAGATCGCGACGGCTGTCGATGCGGTGAACGTGCTGTACAACCTGTTGCAGGTCGCGCCCGCGATGGTGGCGGAAACGGGCGGCGTCACGATGGAAAAGTACATCGGCGCGGAGCAGGCGCAGTATCTCGCGTATCTGCAGGATGCCGAGGACTACTACCAGAAGGGGCCCGGCATCCAGGAAGCGAACCCCGTCACGTACCGGATGGCGAAGGTGCTGCAGGACGATTTCTTCGGCGAAGTCGATGCGATCGCGCGCGGCGACCTGACCCACGCCGCGAAGCTGCGCTTCACGCATGCGGAGATCATGATTCCGTTTGCGTCGATCATGAACCTGAAGAACGTGTTCGTGCCGACGCCGCAAGCGCAGACGTACACATACGCGAACAACCCATGGCGCGGCGATCAGGTGTCGCCGATGGCCGCGAACATGCAGTGGGATGTCTATCGCAACGGATCGCGTCTCATCGTGAAGATGCTGTACAACGAGCGCGAAACGGATTTCCAGGCTGCATGCGACGGCGCGAAGCTCACGCCGGGCAGTCACTTCTACGACTACGCGGGGTTGAAGCAGTGTTACGGGTATCAGTGACGTGATGCGGGCAACGCCGCGCGCGACAAGCCCGTTTCGAAACCCGGACGCTGCACCTCGCCCGGGTTTCAGCATGCGCGCGCCTGCCTGCTAGATCTTGCGGACGCCGTTCTGAAGCAGCGTCCGGTGCAGGAGGTCCACCTGCGACGCCGCGAGCACCCGCTTCGGGATGAGGCGGAACATCACCGCCGACTGATAAAGCAGGATCACAAAACGATCCTCGCTCCAGTGAACGAGATCCGCGAAGCGAAATTCCTCGTGCGAGGTCGGGGATTCGACCACGAAATGGTCGCTGCGCCAGATGACCGTGTGCGGCTGCTGGAGGGTCTTTTGCTGGCTGTAGATCTTGCGAGCGGCACGACGCAACAGCAGATGGTTGAGCAGCGGCACGCCGACCGTGACCACCGCCGCGATTCCCACCATCCACCAGACGTTCCGCCAATCCGGCAACGCGCCGCTTGCCACCCGGAAACCACCGAACAAAAGGACGGCATACGCTATCGACGTGATCGCGAATGCCTTGAGCAGATATTTCCAGTTATATCTGCGCCAAAGATTCAGGCGGTAAGCGTGGACCAGATCGTCCACCGTCGGTTGAAACACGATATCGGTATCGCTCATGTGCGGGCTCGGAATGTTCGCTGTTTTTATGCTTGCGCTGGATTGTTCACCGCGAGCGCCGCGATGCGGACAGTCGGCGACGCGTGCGCAGGGTGACCTGCAAACGAAGCCGCGCGAAAGCGCCGGCCATTCGATGCATGGATCGCCAATATACATGCGCAGAACGCGGACTCAGGCGAATCGCGGATCGGCGACGGCGCTCAACCTGTCGGGCATGCACTTCCGACGCTCACGCAACCCGACCGCCCCCCTGCCCGCTGAGCATCCCGGGCTCGACCAGCATGACCTCGATCCGCTCCTTGCCCTTCCCGGTATTCCGGCGCTTGAGCGCCAGCATGCCGATCTCGCCGGTCGACGCCGGATGCGTGCCGCCGCATGCCATCGTCGCGAAGCCGTCGACCGTCCAGAAGCGGCGCTGCGCGTCGACATCGCTGAAGCCGGTCACGATGCGCAGGTCGCGCATCGACAGATCGGCCGCGGCCGATTCGATCTCCGGAAACAACGGCGACAGGCTCGTATCGCTCGCGAAGTCGACGCGTGCCTTGTCCTGCCCGATATGCGCGCCGATGCGCTCGATACCGGGCCGGAGCCGGTAGACCAGTTGCAGCACCAATTCGGCCGCGAAGTGCAGGCGCATCAGCCGGTACCGGCGCACCCAGTCGATGCGCCAGGTCACGCGATCCCCGACGTTCAGCAAATGATCGTGCGGCAGCGTGTAGACGATGTCGAGACCCTGCTTTTCGGCGCGGATGACCTGATAGCCGCCGAGCGAACCCGCGTCGCTTTCCTGTCCGCCCGAAAACGCGAAGAAGATGGTCGCGTCCACCTGCACGCGTTCGCCGTCGACGTGCGTGACGACGGTATCCAGCGTGGTCCGGTAGGGATCGTCCCAGAATACTTTCTGCGTCATTGCCGCCGCGCCTTTCGCCGAGAAAAGCACGCAGGTTAGCCGGATCGCGTCGGGGTGGCTTGTACGATCTTGCGCCCTTGCGCCGGCGCACCGTCGTCAGCCATGGCACGCGCTGCAGTCGCGGTATCTTCTTCACCCTTGCGTTCGACGCTCCACGTATGGATCGGCCGATGCCCCGGCCGCTCCCATTCGGGCGGCATCCACAGATGCTTCAGCCGCTGCAGGATCGGCCCCGGCGCGAATACGTCACGCCACATGTCGACGAATTCGTGCAGGTTCAGCACCAGGAAGTTGTACGAACGAATCTGCTGCGTGATCCCGTAGTCGACGGGCTCCGTTTCTTCGACATAGGTGCCGAACAGGCGATCGAAGACGATCAGCACGCCGCCGTAGTTCCTGTCGATATAGCGCGGATTGCGGCCGTGATGCGCGCGATGGTTCGACGGCGTGTCGAACACGTACTCGAACCAGCGCGGCAGCCGCCCGATCGCTTCGGTATGCACGAAGTACTGGTACACGAGATCGACCGCGAGCAGGAACAGCACGACTGCGGGCGGGATGCCGAACCACACGGGCGGCAGGTAGAACAGGAACACGCCGACGAACGCGTTCAGCAGCGACTGCCGCATCGCCGTCGTGAAGTTCATCACTTCACCGCTGTGATGCGGCACGTGCGCGGCCCAGAACCAGCGCACGCGGTGCGACGTGCGATGAAACCAGTAGTAGCAGAATTCCACGACGACGAAGATCGGCACGATCGTGAGGCCGTTCACCGGCACGTCGAACAGCCGGTGCCGGTAGACCCACGCGAAGATCGCACCGGTGAACAGGAGCCCCATCACGGTCTCGGCCACCTGATAGCCGGCGCCGAGCGACAGGTTCGCGACGATCTCCTTCCAGCGAAACGGCTCGCGGCGGCCGCGCCCGGTCATCACCGCGTATTCGATCGCGAACGCGATCAGGAAAACCGGCGTCATGCCGATCAGCAACACCTGCTTCCAGTCCACGTCGTTACCCAGGAACGCATGGAGCCACGTCATCAACTCGGTCGGCATGTTCGCAGCCTCGATCAGGAACTGCCGGGCAGTATGGTCGCGCGCGGGTCGCTCCGCGTTGACACTTGCCGACGATTACTTGACACTTTCCGCCATGCCCGCCGCCTCCCCGCTATCGACGCAGCGCGTCTACTACTCGAGCACCTACGTGCGGCTGCTGTTCGACTATCTGTCCGAGCAGGGTAAAGACGCCGTATGCGTGCTGGGCGAGGCGCGACCGCCCGAGGACGACCGCGGGCTCACGCTGTACGCGAGCGCGCACTGGCGGCGCCTGCTCGAATGCGCGGTGCACGTGCTCGACGATCCGCTGCTCGGCCTGCACGTCGGCCAGCGGATCACGCCGGCCCATCTCGGCGCGCTCGGCTACGCGCTGCATGCGTGCCGCGATGCCGGCGCCGCGCTCGCGCGCTGGCAGCAATACGAACACCTGATCGCGAACGTCGCGCGCATGGAAGTGCGCGTCGAGGCGGCGTCGGTCGCGATCGAATGGCACGATGCGCCCGAGCCGCTCGGCCCGCTCGTCGACGAAGTCGCGCTCACGGCCATCGTCCAGTTCGCACGCAACATCACCGGCACGCGTGACGGGCCCGACGAAGTCTGCTTCGTGCACCCGTCGCCCGGCGACGATCGGCCCTACGTCGATTATTTCGGCTGCCCGGTGCGGTTCGGCCAGCCGGTGAACCGCCTCGCGTTCCCGCTGCACCTGCTCACACAGCCGCTGCGCCAACCGGACGACGCGCTGCTGCGGATGATGGAACGCCAGGCAAGCGCGCTGCTGGCCGAGTTGCGGCAGACGGACGATCTCGAACAGTCGGTGCGCGAAGCCGTCGCGCGCCTGCTGACGCAAGGGCAAGCGAGCATCGAACAGATCGCGTCGGACCTGCATGTGTCGTCGCGCACGCTGCATCGGCGGCTTGCCGAACTCGGGCTCAACTTCCGGACACTGCGCGAGGACACGCGGCGGCGGCTCGCGATCGACCACCTGAACGATCCGCGGCTGACCCTCGCGGAAGTCGCGTGGCTGCTCGGGTATTCGGAACACAGCGCATTTACGCGCGCCTTTCGGCGCTGGACCGGCGAATCGCCGCAGCAGTGGCGCAGCCGGCAGCCCGCGCGGACGGCGAGCGTCGCCCGCGGCTGAGCGCCATTGAGCGCAGCCCACAACCGCGCCGCGGACGAACTCGCGTCCACCTGCGCGGTCGAACGAGCATCGCCGGAGAATCCCATGAAACGCGTTGCCGCTGTCGTTGTCCTGACCCTGCTTGCCGCCGTCAGCTTGCCGGCGGCCGCCGGTGCACCATCCGGCAGCGCCGGGCCGGTTCCCGTTCAAATGCATGCGAACAACTGCGTGCCGTCCCGCAGCGCCACGCCCGACGCGCGCTCGCCGTCGAAGGCGCCGCCGATCCGCGTATGCGTCGGCGATTCCAATACGCAACTGAACCTGCCGTGGTTCCTGACCGACGTCCTCACCGCGGTGGACACGCACCAGTCGGGCGGTGACCTGCTGCGCAAGATGCGCGACGATTTCTGAATCGCGGCCCGCGCGGCGCGCGGGCACCGCATCGTTCACTCATCTTCGGACGCCTGCAGCACCTGCGTGAACGTGCCGACCATGCCGGCCCACATCGCAGGGTCGGCAATGCTGCGCAGCAGCGCAAGCGCTTCCTTTCGTTCGTCTTTCGAAAGCGGACCATGTGCGCCGCGGATGGTGTTGTAGCGCGGCGTGCCGCGCGACGCGAGCGCGCGATCGAGCACGTAATCGCGGGCCTGCCCGTTCACGTCGATCCGGATCCACAGCGAACCGCCGTCGGCTGCGGCTGCACCATCGGTCACGATGACCGTGGGCACGGTATTTTCTTCCATCCCGGAGCTCCGGCGAGACATGCGACCGTATCGCGCGGCGACCGAACGCGGGCCGCGGGCAAGTCGGCAAAGACAGCATCCCGAAAGAATGTTTCTTGTCGAGACACAATGACAAAATTACACCAATTGTTGAATAACAATATTTCGTAATCTCTCATCACATCTTATACTTGCCGCGCACCATCCTCGTGCCAAGAGACGGTGTTTTTTCGTCCCGGCCGCAAGACCATGCGGCCGGGGTTTTTTCGGTGTGCTCCGCCAGTTCATATGCGCCGAATGCGCATGTTCATGGAGGCAAGCCTCGGAATGAACGGCCCATTGCGACGAGGCGGTCACGGGTGTCCGCCGCGATCGTAGGATCGATCGCATCGAGATGGCGGCGCGCATGACGCAGGCGTGCCGTCGATGTATCGACCGGTACGACTTGCCTCTCCCAACACACAACACCAAAGGCGACCGCGGGAATGTCGGCGTTCACGCCAGGCTCGAAACCAGTGTTCCAGCGCAGCGGCGCGTGGCCGCGGGTCGTCTTGTTCGTCGCCGTTATCGTTTGCGTACTCGTGCCGGCCTTCGCGATCGCGCTTGCCGACCGCTATGCGCGCGATACCGTCATCGAACATGAACACGTCGTGGCGAACGACATCGTGGCATCGGTCGACCGCATCCTGGACGGCGCGCGCCTGCGACATGTGGACGAACTCACCGCACTCGTCGGGCGGCCATGCTCGGCGGTATTCCGGACGCTCGCCGAGATAGGCACGCGCCTGCGCTACCTGCGCGCCGTCGCGCTGGTGTACGACGGACGTGTCATGTGCTCGTCTGCGCTGGGGGCAATCGACTTGCCGCTGGGCGCGTACACGCACGAGCCGGAGCCGGGTTCGACGCTCGTCACGCTGCTGCGCCAAACGCCGTTCCAGCAGGGCATCCCGGTGCTGCCCGTGTTTTACGCCACCGCGCCCGGCGCGGGCGTGCTCTACCTGGTCGAGGGTGACTACGTGGCCGACGCGCTCGCGCACGGCGCCCGCTACGGGACGGAAACCGCGACGCTGTCGATCGCGGGCTCGGGCCATCTCGATCAGTACGGGAAGTTCGCGCCGGAATCGGCCGCGGAACCCGCACGCGGCAGCACGATCGTGTCGCCCCGCTGGCCGTTCACGGTGTCGGTTGCGGCATCCACGCGCTACGCGTCGCAGGTTCGGCACCACTATCGGCTGATCGGCATCACGATCGTGCTGCTGGCGGATGGCCTCGTGATGGCGGCCTACCTGTTGGCGATGGCACCGCGCCGGCTGCTGCTGAAGGCCGTGCGCAACGCGCTCAGGCGCGACGAACTCCATGTCGTGTACCAGCCGATCGTCGAGGTCGGGACGCGCAGGACCGTCGGCGTCGAGGCGCTGCTGCGCTGGCAGCATCCGAAGTGGGGGGCCATCAGCCCGGCGGTGTTCATCCCGCAGGTCGAATCGAGCGCGGTGCTGCCGAAAGTGACCGAATTCGTGCTGCGGACCGCCGTGTCGGAACTCTCCGCGCTGACGCCGTCAACGCCGCTGCGCATCGCCGTCAACATCGCGCCGAAGGATCTCGAGCGCACGCGGTTCGTGTCGATCGTCGAGGATGCGATTCGCGCACTGCCGCCCGGCTTTACGCTGGTGCTCGAAGTCACCGAGCGCATCCTGCTTGAGAAGAACGCGCGGACCACCGCGATCTTCCATGCGCTGAGAGCGAAAGGCGCGAAATTCGCGATCGACGATTTCGGCACGCATCACAGCAATCTCGACATGCTGTCGCGTTTTCCGTTCGACTACGTGAAGATCGATCGCCAGTTCGTCTCGCAGCTGAACGGCGGCGGCGCGGGATTGATCGAGGGGATCGCGTCCGTCGCGCATCACTACGACCTGAAGATCATCGCGGAGGGCGTGGAAACGGAAGCGCAGCATCGCGCGCTGCAGACGGTCGGGATTCAGTATGCGCAGGGGTATCTGTATCAGCGGCCGCAACGGGCAGAGCACTTGAAACGGGATGTCGCGTGGGTGTAGGGCACGTGCGCCGATGCGCACGCTGCCGAATCGCCGCGGGTCGTCTTGTCGTGCACGCGGCTCACGCCATATCCGCTTGCGGGTTTCACGCCGACGGCATGCCTTGCGACGGTCCAGCGGGCTCGCGACGCACAGCGGCATAGAACACGCGGAACCACACCCAGTAGGCCGCGCCGGTTCCGGCGAGAACGACGACCGGCATCATGCCGGACATCAGGCTGGCTATTCCGAGCACGTCGCCCACGAGGCGCAGTACCGCATAAGCCAGCAGCAGGACCGATACCATCGACGCAAGCGACGCCCCCAGCAGACGCCGGACGTGCAGCCGACCGAGATCGCGAGGCAGGCCGAGCATCGCGCCTGCGAAGACGATCGCGGCGGGCACGACGATCCCCCCGACGTAGTTCAGCATCACGAGCTTGAGATCGTCGTCGAAATGGTCGAGCAGGATCATCACGGCCTGCGTCATGAAAAGCAGCAATACGCTGGCAAACAACCAGGCCGCGAGACCCGCAATGCGCCGCCGCGCATTGCCGCGCGGCGCCCCGCGCAACGCGTCGTTGCGAAACAGGTGGGTGACGAACCACCACGCAAGCCAGGCGACGAGCGCATAGAGAACGGCATTCACCGGCGCGATGAGCGTCACGATGTGCGTCAGGCTGAGAGAACCACCGCGCAACATGCCCACGAGCGCCTGGAATACCAGCACCTGCGCGGCCTGCCAGACCAGCAGGCATAACGCAAAGGCCGTCAGCGGCAACGCGGGGCGACGGAATGCGAGCTGATCCCGGTACTCTCCGTGCCAGCGGACGATCAGGAACACCAGGCCGCTTCGAAACACCAGGCTCCCGATGAAAGTGGACAGTTGCACGGCCAGCATATTCACGGACGGCGAAGACTTCGTCGACCACACGTAGAGGCCGATCAGAAATTGCGCCGTGGTGATGACCGCCGCGATGAGCGCGGCGATACCGGGTAAAGAAATTTTCCGGGAGGAGGCGTTCATGGGGAGTCCGAGGTAAATGGGTTCATCGGCAATGCGTGCGGCGCCGCACTTCCAGGCAAACCGAACAGCCACGCCCTCCCTGCAGCAACAGGACGGCCGGGCATCCGCCGGGAGAATGCGCGTGTGCGTTTCGTGTGGTGCTTCCGGGCAACGACCCACGGCCCCGACCGGGGCGACGCACCGGTTGCGACCGTTTCCGGCGAACCGGCTGCACGGCCAAGACCCTCGAGCGTGTCGCGCAGAAGGGCCCGCCCCGGCAACCCGAGGACGAGCGACAGCGAGCCGAATTCGATCGGGATCGGTGGATGCGTGCGGTTTTGCGGTCGATTGCCTTCGCTCATGTCGAGCGACAGGCCGGTCGACTGCGGCATGGAGGCTTTCACCAGCGGCGACTGGAAACGAGGCAGGCGAAGTCAGGTCGGCATGCGTCATGCGCTCCCACGCAGCTTGCGCGATGTGTCGGCACGTCATCGCGACCGAAGCAGGACTGCCCGGCCCTGCGGTGGCGAATCGGAGCACGATTGCCAGGCCGGAAATTGAACGCGACAAGCGACGCTTGCCGAGCCGGCCGTTCCGCAATTGCGTCCATCATGCGGTACGCATTCATGGCGCCTCTCTCAGAATGATGTTGTTCTTGACCGGCGATTCTACGAACGATGGTTCCGTGACGTCAATCGGGCGGGATTCATCAGCATGCCGGCGGATGATCGGGATCGGACAGGCATGTGTCCCGATAGGCGTCGTCGACGGCACGCAGAAACGCCTTCCGTCCGTTCTCCAATGCCGTGGCCGTGTGCGCGTCCGGCGAGACGGGAATCACGCGGCCATCGGGCGACATCGAATAGCCGAGATCGACGAACGCATCGTCCGGCGCGCGCTTCGTTCCGATCCAGTAGCCGATCGAAACCGAGCTGGCAACGCCGGTCGCGCCGTTGTAACCCACTTCGAATCGTCCGGCCTTGAAGATGCGCGGCCTCATTTTTTCCGCATAGGACAGCACTTCGGCAACCGTTGCGCCATCTTTCGTCCGATGCTGCCTGACCGCCTGTATCCAGTTGGCTTCCGTGGTCGCCGGCAGTGCCTTCACTTTCGGGGAAGCGCATATCGCACGCCCGCTTCCACACAGGCAGGCCGCAACGACGACACAGCCGGCAACACGTGCGACGCGATCAATCGCGAGTTTCATTCAATGATCCTTGACGGGTTCAATCGAGCCCGAATCTTACGATCATCGGCCGGATGCCGGAACGGTATCGCGCATCCCGCGCCGGCACAGCCCCGCCCAAGCGCTGAAATCGGCCGCCCGGGCATCCACGACGAGCGGGTATCTTGACGGCGTTCGAGCAGGGTCCCATTACGGATTCCCCCGTCGATGCCGAGATACCGCATTTCGTTGACGCAAAAAAAACCGGGAACCCGATGCGCATCTGCCGTGCGGCGCTTCAGTCGAACGTACGCACCACGGCGGACGCCTTGGTTGCGATCAACCAGCTGCCGTCCACCTTGTGGATGACGAAGTGATCGTTGAACAACCGGTTGCCGATCCGCACCCGCACCGTAGCCGTTGAAAGGCCGTCCGACACATGCGCCATCGAGAGGATCGCCTCGTCCCTGGGCGCGCCGGTCGATCGCGGACTCGGCCTCCCGTTGATGAGCGCCGCATACTCGTGCGACGCCAGCGTGCGAAACCGGCCTTCATCGAGCCACTGAATCACGCAGCTCGGGTGAAAAACCTTGTCGAAGTCGCGGCTCTTCGGCTCGTAAGCCAAATTGAAGTAGTCGTCGATCAACGCGACTACGGCCTGGGTCTGGGTCATGGCTGGCTTTCCTCGATAGTGAACCGCTCGTATAGTGAGCGATCGCCCCCGCCGTCGCCTACGGCGACCCGGTTATCGCTGCCATTACAGGAACACATGGATCATGGAAGACCTCGACGGAGGACTGGTAAGCGGCTTGCTTGTCCTTGCGGCCCTGGCCGAATCCGGGAGCTTCGGTCGAGCGGCCTCCCGCCTGGGCAAGACCCAGCCCGCGGTCAGTCGCGCGATCCAGCGGCTGGAGGACCGCCTGCGCGCGAAGCTCGTGCATCGCACCAGCCGGCACGTCGAAGTGACGGACGCGGGCCACGAACTGTTGTCGAAGGTGCTGCCGTTACTGCAGGGGATCGAGGAGGCGACCGCCGGCACTTCCGGCCAGACTTCGGTCGCCAGCGGCACGCTCCGTGTGGCGTGCGATGCCGCGTTCGCCCGCCTTGTGCTCGCACCGGAGCTGGCCCGGTTCATGAAGGAACACCCCGCTCTGCACCTGAAGCTGGAGACCCGGAACGACCTCTCGGACCTCGTCAGCGACGGCTTCGATCTCGCCATCCGCTTTGGCCCCCCATCCGTTTCCACCTTGGTCTGTCGAAGGCTGTACAGCCCACGGGTGCTGACGGTGGCCGCACCGTCCTACCTCGAGCGACGCGGCCGGCCGGGGTCGCCGCAGGATCTGGTCGACGACGGCCACGAATGCATCCTGGCCATCGACCCGGCTACCGGCCGCCCCTTCGACTGGGAATTCTGGCGTGACGGCGAAAAAGTGAAAGTGGCCGTAACCGGCAGCCTGACCGTCACGGATGCGGGCACCAAGATCGGCGCCTGCGTTGCAGGCTTCGGGATCGCCCAGGTGATCGACCTCGGAATCGACACGCACCTGCGTGCCGGCACACTGGAGCCGGTGCTGACCGACTGGTGCGACGAGACGTTCCCGCTTTACGTCTACTACCCCAGCCGGAACCACGTTCCGGCCAAGGTGAGAACGTTCATCGACTTCGTCGTCGGCATGATGCCCAGGCTGCAGTCCAATGGCTACGGCGCGTGCCGGCAACCGCCATCCGCCGTGCTCGAAACGCTGCGTCGCGAGTAGTCGCCTTCGTTCCGTCGCGCGCCGGACGTCAATCGCGTCGAAAAACCCGAACGCCGGCCGGCACGCGGAAGATCGCGCATCGCGCGCCGGCTTCCTGCCACCTGTTGCCACGCACGCCCCCGTCGGCACGGCCGCCATTCAAGCGCTAAAATCCGCCGCCTGGGCATTCACGACGAGCAAGCGTTTTGACGGCGTTCGAGCAGGGTTTCATCCTCACCCGCCACTGGCGGGACACCGCATCCGGCATCGAGATCGAGTTCTGGCTGGCAACCGAACACGGTCCGCGCCGCGTGCGCCTGCGCCCGCAGGAAGCCGTCGCGTTCATCCCCGCCGAACAGCAGGCGCTCGCCGAACGCACGCTGGCCGGCGAGCACGACGCCGAGTTGCGCCCGCTCACGCTGCGCGATTTCCGGCAGCGCCCCGTCGTCGGCCTCTATTGCAAGCGCTATCGCCATCTTTCCGGGCTGCAAAAACGCCTCGCCGCAGCGGGCGTCGACGTCTACGAAGCCGACGTGCAACCGCCCGACCGCTACGCGATGGAACGCTTCATCACGGCATGCGTGCAGTTTCGCGGCCGGCCCGGCCGCGACGGCACGCTGACCGGCACCGAGCTGAAATCCGCGACCGGCTATCGCCCGGCCCTGCGCTGCGTGTCGCTCGACATCGAAACCAGTGTCCACGGCGAGCTGTATTCGATCGCGCTCGAAGGCTGCGGGCAGCGGCAGGTCTACATGCTCGGCCCGCCGAACGGCGATGCAGGCAGCGAAGCGGGCACGCGGGACTTCGACCTCGACTATTGCGACAGCCGCGCCGCGATACTCACGCGGCTCAACGACTGGTTCGAAACACACGATCCCGATGCCGTGATCGGCTGGAACCTCGTGCAGTTCGACCTGCGCATCCTGCATGCGCATTCGGAGCAATACGGCGTGCCGCTGAAGCTCGGGCGCGGCGGCACCGTGCTCGACTGGCGCGCGCACGGCCAGCAGCCGGACCACTTCTTCGCGGGCGCGGCCGGCCGGCTGATCCTCGACGGCATCGACATGCTGAAATCCGCGACGTGGACGTTCCCGTCGTTCAGCCTCGAATACGTGTCGCAGGCGCTGCTCGGCGAAGGCAAGTCGATCGACAATCCGTACCAGCGGATGGACGAGATCCAGCGCCGCTTCGATCACGACAAACCGGCGCTCGCACGCTACAACCTGAAGGACTGCGAGCTCGTCACGCGCATCTTCGACAAGGCGGACCTGCTGTCCTTCGCGCTCGAACGCGCGAGCGTGACGGGCCTCGCGGCCGATCGCACCGGCGGATCGGTCGCGGCCTTCACGCACCTGTACCTGCCCCGCATGCACCGGCTCGGCTACGTCGCGCCGAATCTCGGCGACGTGACCGGGCAAAACAGCCCCGGCGGCTTCGTGATGGATTCGCGCCCCGGGCTGTACGACTCGGTGCTCGTGTTCGACTACAAGAGCCTCTATCCGTCGATCATCCGCACGTTCCTGATCGATCCGGTCGGGCTGATCGAAGGGCTCGCGAATCCCGGCGACGACGCATCGGTGCCCGGCTTTCTCGGCGCGCGCTTCTCGCGTACCGCACACTGCCTGCCCGATATCGTGCGCCGCGTGTGGGAAGGCCGCGACGATGCGAAGCGGCAGCGCAACGCGCCGCTGTCGCAGGCGCTGAAGATCATCATGAATTCGTTCTACGGCGTGCTCGGCTCGACCGGCTGCCGCTTCTTCGACCCGCGCCTCGCGTCGTCGATCACGATGCGCGGGCACGAGATCATGCACCGCACGCGCGAGCTGATCGAAGCGCAGGGCTACGAAGTGATCTATGGCGATACCGATTCGACCTTCGTGTGGCTCGGCCGCGCGCACGACGACGACGAAGCCCGCGCCAAGGGCCGCGCGCTCGTGGCGCACGTGAACCGCTGGTGGCACGCGCACCTGCGCGACCAGTTCGGGCTCGAGAGCGCGCTGGAACTGCAGTACGAGCGGCACTACCGCCGCTTCCTGATGCCGACCGTGCGCGGTGCGGAAGAAGGCAGCAAGAAGCGTTACGCGGGCCTCGCGGCGGCGGCCGACGGCGGCGAGGACCTCGTGTTCAAGGGGCTCGAAACGGTGCGCACCGACTGGACGCCGCTCGCGCAGCAGTTTCAGCGCGAGCTGTATCGACGCGTGTTCAGCCGCGAGCCCTACCAGGATTTCATTCGCGACTACGTGCAGCGCACGCTGGCCGGCGAATTCGACGACCAGCTCGTCTACCGCAAGCGCGTGCGCCGGCCGTTGCGCGAATACGAGCGCAACGTGCCGCCGCACGTGCGCGCGGCGCGGATCGCCGACGAGTTCAACCACGCGCAGGGCCGGCCGCTGCAATACCAGCGCGGCGGCTGGATCAGCTACGTGATGACGACGGCCGGCCCCGAGCCGCTCGAAACGATGCGCTCGCCGATCGACTACGCGTTCTACCTGAGCCGCCAGCTGCAGCCCGTGGCCGACGCGATCCTGCCGTTCCTGCGCGACGATTTCGAACGCGTGATCTCCGGGCAGGGGCAGTTGTTCGGCGATTGACGACGTGGCGGCACGGCCGCACGCCCGTCGCCCTTCGCCCTTCGCCCTTCGCCCTTCGCCCTTCGCCCTTCGCCCTTCGCCCGTCGCCCGTCGCCCGTCGCCCGTCGCCCGTCGCCCACTGTGGCGCATTCCGGAAACACAGTTCACCCGGAATCGGCATTTATCCGGCCGGCATGGATTCCTAAACTTGCCTCGTCGGTTCGGTGAACCGCCACGCAACCGTCTGAGGAAATCATGAAATCGATCATCGCCACCGTCGTCGTCGCCACCGCTGCCGCGACTGCCCTGCTCGCCGCGCCGGCCGTGTCGTACGCGCAGTCGTCGCACTCGACGCTCACGCGTGCGCAGGTACGCCAGGAACTGTTCGACCTCGAAGCCGTCGGCTACGACCCGGTCGCCAGCAACGGGGACAACTATCCGGGCGACATCGTCGCCGCGCAGGAGCGCCTGACTGCCAAGCGTCTCGCGGAACGCAACAACGCCGCTGCCGCCTATGGGCCGGGCGGCACGCCGGGCACGGACTCGGGCGCACCTGCGGTCGCGGCGCCGCGGCCGTAACGCGCTGGCGGAAGTGTCGGCGAAGCGGGCCGTTCCGCGCCGCCGGCCGCACATCCGGCTAGAATACCGGCCTGCTGCGCGTCCTGCCGCGGCCGGAGGACATTCACCATGACCGCACGACGCGGTGCCGCGGTCGTCATTGCGCCCGGCCACGAGACAGCCAGCCTGTCGAAAGCCCAGAAGACGTTCAATACGCTCGTCCAGCAGATCGAAGCGCGGCGCGAACGCCTCGGCGCATGGGACGCCGTGACGCCGGCCTTCCACAAGAAATTCGTCGACGGGCTGCTGCCGCTCGAGCAGGCGGCGACGGCGTTGCGGATCAGCTTGCTCAACCGGCTCGACGACGCGTTCCTGCAAAAGGGCTTGAGCAAGGCCGAGCAGCGCACGCTGTCCGACGTGATCGCGAACATGGCGCGCGACCTGCTCGACGTCAGCGACGACGCGCAGTTGAAGATCCTCTACAACCGGCACCGCGCATCCGGCGACGACGACCGCACGGCAGCCGATCGCGCACGGCCGAAGCAGGCACCGGAACCGGCGCCCGCCCCCGCGCAGGAAGACGATCTCGACACGCTGTCGCCCGACGAACTCGCCGAGCGCATGCAAGCCGAGCTGGACGAACAGTTCAGGCGCGACATGGCCGAGCACGAGGCCCGCGAGGCGCAGCGCGCGAAACGCAAGAAGGCGCCCCGGCAATCGGCGGCGCAAGCGAGGCGCGAAGCCGAGCAGGCCGAATCGAGCAAGTCGATCCGCGACGTCTATCGCAAGCTCGCGAGCGTGCTGCATCCCGATCGCGAAACCGATCCGAAGGAACAGGAACGCAAGACCGTGCTGATGCAGCGGGTCAACCACGCGTATGCGAAAGGCAACCTGCTGCAACTGCTGGAACTGCAGCTGGAGATCGAGCAGATCGACCGGCGCGCGATCGACGGCCTCGGCGAAGACCGACTGATGCGCTACAACGGCATCCTGGAGGAACAGGTGCGCGAGCTGGACCAGGAGATCCGGCACGTCGAGACCCACTTCCGCCGAACCTACGGCATCGCATCGTCCGTCAAGATCGCGCCCGATACGGTCATGCGGATACTGACGCGCGACATTGCCGGCATGCAGCGCAGCAACCAGGACCTGACCATCGCGGTGCGCGAATTCGACGACCCGGACAAGGTCAGGGAATGGCTGAAGGACATGAAGCGCCGGCCGGCATCGTCCCGCTTCGACGACGATTCGTACTGAACGCGCAGGGCAGCGCACCGCGCGTCCGTCACCCGTTCACGCCCGGTGCCCCGAGATCGGCCCCGCTTCGCCGGTCAGGTTGAACACGCTGTCGATCCACGCGAGAAACGTCGAGAACGTGAAATCCGACCACTGCTGCGTGCGGAACGCCTTCATCACCGGCGTCTCGGCCGGGTCCTGCTGGTTCAGCAGGTTGTCGACGAAGGTGCCGATATCCGCGTCGGTGCCGTTCTCGTGGATCCCCGACCCGGTGAAGCTGACCGCCGTCACCTGATGGTTGGCGATGAAGTCGTTGCGCGCCCACGGCATGAAGTAGCCGAAGTTCGGCAACGGGTTCAGCGTCTGCTTCAGCCCGTCCAGCTCCTTCCCGAACATCGCGAGCGACAGCGCATCCTTCGTCGCGTCGTCCGGCGCAGCGATCACGGCCGGCACGAACGCGCGATAGTGATACGCGGCGATGATCTTGTCGCGCTGGTAGCTGGAAAAACCGAAGCGATCATGCGGAAAGGTCGCCGACAATGCCGCGTACGCGCTCCCCATGTTGCCGGGGTCGAACCGGCTGGTCAGCCGGCTGTTCACGGTGATCATCCCGTCGGGGCCCGTCATCCCCCACTCGGTGCGCACGCGGTCGTACAGGCCGACCGACGGATGCGTGGCCGCGTCCGCATCGAACGGCGTGTTGAACACCGTGCCGGCGTCGTCGAGCAGCGAACTGTGCGCCTGCGGCTGCAGCGTGTTGCGCAGCGTCGCGTAGTTCGCGAGCGTGCCGTAACCGCCCGCGCTCATCCCGTACACGAGCAGCCGGTTCGGCTTGCCGAAGCCGTGCGACGTCAGCCACTGCGCGACGGCCTGGATGTTCTTCAGCCCGCTGTAGTGCTGCAGGCGCCAGTCGCCGGACGGCGACGTGTAGTTGCGCACCGCGCTGCCCATGTGGATATCTCCGGTGCAATAGGGCACGAAAACCTGTGTCCATTGCTGCGTTTCGACCTTCGGCTCGCCGACGAGAATGTGCGCGAGATCCATGCGCGTCAGCAGCGGCGACAGGAACGACGACAGCAGGCTCTCGTTCGCGGTGCCGTTCATGTAGTTGTGCGGAATGCCGTCCGGATTGAAGCCGCCGAGGCCGGCCTCGGCACCGGTCGACGTCTGCGTGCAGGTGCCGTAGTCCCAGCACGCGCCGCCCGGCTCCATCATGTACAGCAGGTTGTCCGACTGCGCGCGATTGATGTAGAAGCGCATCGGCGTGCCGTTGCCGCACGATGCACCGGTGCTCTCGGGCAACGTCACTTCGTACCACGAATAATAGGGAACCGATGGATCCGGCATCGTCGTATCGGCCGCGTGCCCGTTCAGTGCCGCGCAACCGAGCAGCGCGGCAACGGCCGCGCGCAGCAGGCATCGTGCTGTGGACATCTCCCCTCCTTGTCGATGGACATGACGCGGCCGCCGGGCGCCGCCCCGGCCGCGCGGATTCGGCGCTCAGTGCACGCCGGACGGTGAAGCGCCGTCGAACAGCTGGACGCGCAGCGCCTGCAGGCGTTGCGCGATGACGGCTTGCTGCTGGTCGGGATCGGGAATGCTCGCCTGAACCTGCCGGACGACGTCGCGGCTCTGCTGTTCGTACGAGAGATAGCGCGGGTCCTGCGCCGGCGACGGGCCGACCGTCCGCTGCGCATAGGTGTCCCATTGCGCGCGCATCGACCGGATCGCCGCGCCGCGCGTCGCCGGGTCGGCTTCGGTGTCGGTCAGCAGCGCCGCGCTCAGCGCTTCGGCCTGCACCGGCACGATCTCGTTGCGCGCGACGTGGTCGGGAAGTTCGTCGAGAATCCGGCGCGCGAGCGCGTCGCGTTCGGCTTGCGGCAGGCTGTTGCGGCGATCGCCGTAAGCGGCGACCTCGTCGCGGAAGCGCGCGAATGCGACGACGCGCTTCACTTCGGCGTCCGCATCGGGGCGCCCGGCAAGGCTGCGGCGCAGCGCGTCGACGTCGAGCCGTCGCTCCTCGGGGCCCGGTGTCACGACGCCGGTGCCGGTACCGGTACCGAACGCATCGGCCGCACCGGACCGTGTGCCCGCCGCCGCGACCGGCGTGCCGGACGATGCGGCTTGCGCCGGTGTCGCCGCTTCGTATCGCCAGATCGCGACGACGGCCACGCCGATCGCCGCGATCGCGCCCGTGCGCCGCCAGAGTGCCCTGTTCTTCTTCACGTCGCCTCCTCGTCACGTCATGCCGTTCTTCGCCGGTGCATCCGCGAGTAGGTTCTAGGTCGAATCCGGCATGCAGTCAAAAGCGGCACTAGAACGCGGGCACTAAACCCGCGCGCAGCGACGATGGCCGGCAAGACGTTTGAAACGCATTTCGTTGTCGTATCGGCACGCGCGTGATGTCGAGCGTCGTGCCCGTCCGGCGGTGGTTCGCGCCGGCACGCGCGATGTGCGCCGCGACACCAAGCAAGCAACGATCCACCTTCACGGGGCGCGACGCTCACGCGTGCGCGTGGCCGATACGGATGGCCGGATAAGACCCGTCGAACGACCCGCTGAGCGCTTGGTCGTCATTTTGGCCGGCCCTATGCTGGTTTCCGACACGCGCCGAACGGTCGGCGCGGCACACACCCCACCCAGCCGAGCCCGTTCCATGAGCCGTGCAGACCTTCCGCATCGCGCACCCGCCGCCGTCCACGACTATCCGACCTACCGCGACGCGCTCGCGGGCCGCCGCCTTCCCGCCGCATTCGTCGATCTCGACTGCCTCGACGCGAACCTCGCTGACCTGAAGCGCCGCGCACGCGGCGTGCCGATCCGGCTCGCGACGAAATCGGTACGCTCGCGCGAACTGATCGGCGCGGTGCTCGCCGCCGGCCCGTTCATGCAGGGGCTGCTGTGTTATTCCGCGGGCGAGGCCGCGTGGCTTGCGGACGGCGGGTTCGACGACATCGTCGTCGCCTATCCGACCGTCGAGGCCGACGACCTTCGCGCGGTGGCCGCGCAACTCAGGCGGGGCCGCTCGATCACGCTGATGGTCGACGCTGCCGCCCAGGTCGACGCGATCGACCGCCTCGCACGCGCGGAAAGCGTGACGATCCCGCTCGCGATCGATCTCGACATGTCGTCCGCGTATCCGGGCCTGTATTTCGGCATGTACCGCTCGCCGGTGCGCGACGTGGCCGGCGCACTCGCCCTCGCGAACCGCATCGGCGAGCGGCAGCACGTGCGGCTCGACGGGCTGATGGGTTACGAAGGACAGATCGCCGGCGTGGCCGACACGGAGCCGGGCAACGGCGCGCGCAACGCGCTGGTACGCCACCTGAAGCGCCGCTCGGCGCGCGAGATCAACGCGCGCCGCCACGCGGCCGTGCAGGCACTCGCGGCGGCGGGCTACACGTTGCGCTTCGTGAACGGCGGCGGCACCGGCAGCTTCGAAAGCACGCTGGGCGATGCATCGGTCACCGAGCTCGCGGCCGGCTCCGGCCTGTACGCGCCGGCGCTGTTCGATCACTATGCGGCGTTTCATGCGCAACCGGCCGCCGGCTTCGCGCTGCCGGTCGTGCGGATTCCGCAGCCGGGCATCGTGACCTGCTCGGGCGGCGGTTATATCGCATCGGGCCCGGCCGGCAAGAGCCGGCTACCCCGCCCGTGGCTGCCGGCCGGCTGCACGCTGATCGACAACGAAGGCGCGGGCGAGGTGCAGACGCCCGTGCGCGTGCCGCGCGGCGTCGCACCGGCGATCGGCGATCCGATCCTGTTCCGCCACGCGAAGGCCGGCGAACTGTGCGAACGCTTCAACACGCTGCTGCTGATCCGCGGCGGCCGCGTGGTCGGCGAAGCGCCCACCTATCGCGGCGAAGGCAAGAGCTTTTTCTAGCGGGCCGCGCGGCCCGTCGTTCAAACCGTTCAACTCATTCGATCGACAACCACGGAGACAATGCCATGTGGCGTAACTGGTCGGGATATGTCTGCAGTCCTGATGCAACCGTGTCGACGCCCGCGTCGCACGCCGCGCTCGCGGCGGTGCTGCGCGACGCGGCAGCAACGGGCGCCACCGTGCGCGCGGCCGGCGCCGGTCACTCGTTCTCGCCGCTCGTGCAGACCGACGACGTGATCCTGTCGCTCGACGCGATGCAGGGCGTGATCGACGTCGACCACGACCGGCGCATCGCGCGCGTGCATGCCGGCACGCGGCTGTGGGCGCTGGGCCCGGCGCTCGCCGCGCACGGCCTCGCGATGGAGAACCTCGGCGACATCAACGTGCAGTCGATCGCCGGCGCGACCAGCACCGGCACGCACGGCACCGGCATCACGCTCGGCAACCTGGCGACGCAGATCGACAGCCTGACCTTCATGTGCGCGGACGGCAGCGAGATCCGCGCGAGCGCCGACACGCATCCCGAGCTGTTCGCCGGCGGCCGGATCGGGCTCGGCGCGCTCGGCGTGCTGACCGAGATCGGCCTGCGCGTCGTGCCCGCGTTCAAGCTGCGCCTCGAGCGCGGCGGCATGCGGCTCGACGACTGCCTCGCACAGGCGGACGCGCTGATCGCCAGGCATCGCTCGTTCGAGTTCTACTGGTTCCCGCACACGGACACCGTGCTGACCAAGGCGTGGGACATGACCGACGAGCCGGCCGACGCGGTGCACTGGGCGAGCCGCGCATCCGAGTCGTTCCTCGAGAACACGGTGTTCGGCACGCTGTGCGGGCTCGGCCGGCGCGTGCCGTCGCTGTGCCCGGCGCTGAGCCGGCTGTGCGCATCGACCGTGTCGGCCGGCCGGCACGTGGATGCGAGCTACGCGATGCTGTCGACGGTGCGCCGCGTGCGCTTCAACGAAATGGAATGGTCGGTGCCGGCCGATCGCGGCGCCGACGCGCTGCGCGAAATCCGCGCATTCATCGCGCGCCGCAGCTTCCCGCTGATGTTCCCGATCGAATACCGCTGGGTGCGCGGCGACGACATCTGGCTGAGCCCCGACTACGGACGCGACAGCGTACGCATCTCGGCGCACCAGTATCGCGGGATGCCGTTCGACGCGTATTTTTCGGGCGTGCAGGCCATCTGCCGCAATCACGGCGGGCGGCCGCACTGGGGCAAGGTGCACGCGATGAAGGCCGCCGAGCTGGCGGCGTGCTACCCGCACTGGGACGATTTCCTCGCGCTGCGCGAGCGGATGGACCCGCACGGCCGGTTCCTGACGCCGTACCTGCGCACGCTGTTCGGCCTGCCGCAAAGCGCAGGCACAGGCGCAAACGCAAGCGCCACCGCTCGCGCCACGCCGGCCCGCCGCGGGACACACCCGATGCACGAAACGGCCGGCGTCACGCAAGATCGGCCGCGATCCAGCCAGGAGGCCTCATGAGCACAGCCACGCTGCACGCGGCCGCGCAATCGCGTCCCGATCCGTCGACCGGCGCCGTCGTCCGCCTTGCGCTCGCGTTCGCGGCCGCCACCAACGGCCTGATCCTGTCGCCGTTCCTCGTCGCGGCGGTGATGACGCGCTTCCGGCTCGACGAAGGCACCGCGACCGCGCTCGTCAGCGCCGAGATCCTCGGCATCGCGATCAGTTGCGCGCTGCTGTCGCACCGGATCGCGCGCGCCGCGCGGCCGTTCACGCTGGCCGGCCTGGTCGGCGCGATCGCCGGACAGGCCCTCAGCGCGGTCGCGCCCGGCATCGTGTCGGCGGCGCTCGCACGCGGGATGACGGGGCTGTTCGAGGGGATGCTGTTCGTCGTCGTCGCGTCCGGCGTGTCGCAGCGCGCATCGACCGACCGCCTGTGGGGGCAAATCAACCTGCTCGCCGGCGTCGTCAACGGCGGCATCCTCGTGCTGATCTCCGCGCTGCCGGCCGCGTGGCTCGGGCGCTGGGTGTTCGCGCTGCTGGCCGCCGTCGTCGCCGTGCTGGCGCCCGCGATCCGCGGCATCGACGCGTTCGCGAGCGCGCCCGCGCAGGCCCGCTTGCGCGCCGGCACGGTGCCGTGGCGGCCGGTGCTCGCGATCTGGGTCGTGACGGCGCTCGTCTATGGCGTGCAGGCGTCGCAATGGGCGATCGCCGGTTTCGTCGGCGAGCGTGCCGGGCTGTCGCCCACGACGATCGGCGTGCTGCTGTCGGTGTCGTCCTTGCTCGGCTTCGTCGGCGCGGCGATTCCGTCGCATCCGGCCAGCCACCGGCACCGCCTCGCGCTGATCTGGGCCGCGCAGCTCGCGATGATCGCGTCGGTCGAATGGTTCTTCGGCGCGCGCGGCGGCAGCGCGTACTTCCTGAGCCAGTTCGTGCTGAACAGTGCGTTCTTCGTGATCGTGCCGTTCCTCACCGGCATGCTGTCCGACGTCGACCCCGACGGCTCGCTGGTCGCGCGCACGCTCGTCATCACGTTCTTCGCGGCCGGCATCGGCACCGCGCTGTCGGGTGCGCTGCTCGGCCGCTTCGGCGGCACGCGCGTCGCCCACGTGCTGTGCGTGGCCGTGCTGGCCGCCGCCCCGTTCGTGCGGCTGGCACTGCGCCGCGCGGCACCCGCTGCCGTGGCCGGCGCGGCGCCCTGACCGCAGTGCGCCATGCCGTGGCCGCGACGCACCACGAGAATGGCCGCCGCGGCCTTGGCCCGCGCAAATTTGGCTTTCTACAGTCGTTCCCGACGGCGCGAGCCGTCCATCCCCAGCTCGATGCGGAGTCCAGAAGAATGAATCGTCACGATAGCGTTCGCGCCGCGTGCTGCGCGATGATGGTCCTGGCCGGTACCGGTGCGCACGCGCAAGGCAACGTGACGCTGTACGGCGTGATCGATGCCGGTATCCGCTACGAAACGCACGGCGTGTCCTACGGTGCCGACGGCACGCCGGTGTCGACGGGCCGCAAGATCTCGATGGCCGACGGTGGCGGCCTGACGGAAAGCTACTGGGGGCTCAAGGGCAACGAAGATCTGGGCGGCGGGCTGTCCGCGCAGTTCAACGTCGAAAGCCACTTCGGCCCCAACAGCGGCGCCATCGTGCCGGCCGGCTCGCCGAATTTCTTCCAGGTCGCGTACGTGGGGCTGACGTCCACTACGCTTGGCCAGCTCTCGCTCGGGCGCCAGTACAACGTGCCGTTCGAGATGGCGTCGCTGACCTTCGGCTCGAACCTGTGGGCCGGCCCGCAGGACCCGTACTTCAACCTGTTCAAGCCGGAGCAGACGATGCTCGCGGGCGCGCGCACCAGCAACATGATCCAGTACGGCGCGCAGCTCGGCAGCTTCTACCTGCTCGCGCAATATGCGCCGGGCGGCCACGCGGGCGGCGGCGTGCGCGGCGGCCAGCTCGGCGCGGCCGCCGCGTATGCGCCGGACAAGGGGCCGTTCACGGTCGGCGCATCGTTCATGCGCAGCTGGGACGACGTCACGCACGGGAAATTCGACATCTACACGGGCGGCGGCTCGGTGACGATCGGCAACGCGACCGTCAACGCCGGCTACATCGAGAACGCACGCGACAACGACTTCACGTCGTTCGAGAACGGCCCGTTCAGCCCGACCGATCTGGCGGGGCTCGGCATCATCTCGCCCGCGCAGGTGGTCGACCCGACCGTGCCCGGCGGGTTCCGCCGCCGCAAGATGGCGCTCGCGGGGCTGACCTACCGCTTCACGTCGGCGTTCACGGCGGCCGTCAACGCGTGGTGGACGCAGCAGTCCGGCTATACGGCGGATTTCGACGGCCGTGCGCGCCAGTTCCAGGTGATCGCCGGCTACAGCCTGTCGAAGCGCAGCATGCTCTATGCGGAAGTCGACTACGCGATCTACCGCGGCGGGCTGGTCGGCGCGCAGCTGGTCGGCGTGAACGGGCAGGCGCCGAGCACGGGCACCACGCAGCTCGGTGCGACGGTCGGCCTGCGTCACTACTTCTGAAGCGGGGCCGCGCGGGATGTGGGCGATCGCGGCCGGGGCGGCACCCGGTCTCCGGCCGGGCGGGACGAGTACAATCCATGGAAAAAAATACGGAGCATCCATGGACGATACCGACCGTTATACGACGGCGAATCTGCCGGTCCATCTGTTGCGGTGCCTCGCGGAGACAAGCAAGGAACTGGGCATCGACCCCACGCGGCTGTGCCTCGGGCTCGGCTTCGACGTCGCCGACCTGTCGAATCCGTCGTGCCGGATTTCATTGCGCCAGGCGAGCACGATGATCCGCCGCGCGCTCGAGATGGCGCCGGGGCGGGCGCTCGGCCTCGAACTCGGCACGAGCGAGACGATCGCGTCGATCGGGCTGGTCGGCTATGCGATGCTGACGAGCCCGACGCTGAAGGACGCGATCGTGACCGGTATCGGGCTGCAGCGCCACACGGGGCCGCTGATGCGCTTCGACGTGATGTCGGATGCGCGCACGCTGTCGGTTCGCGCGACCAACGTCTTCCTCGAGCCCGACATCGAGGCGTTCCTCGTCGAGGAGGCGTTCGGCAGCTTCATGAAGATCGGGCGCTCGCTCGTCGGCCCCGCGTTCCAGCCGAAGGTCGTCGATCTCAGCTACCCGCCGCCAGCCTATGCGGAGCAATACGCCCGCGTGTTCCCGTGCCCGGTGCGGTTCGAACAGGAGCAGAACCTGTTTTCGTGCGACGCCGCGCTCGGCAACCGCCCGATCGCGACCCACGATCCGCTCGCGCATCGTCAGGTGCTCGAGTTCCTGCAGGACGCGCTGCCGCCCGAACCCGAAGGCACCGAATTTCTCGAATCGATCGAACGGATCATGCGGCGCGACCTGCGGCATGCGCCGTCGCTCGCCGAGATCGCCGCGCAGCTGTGCATGAGCGAGCGCACGCTGCGGCGGCGGCTCGCCGACCAGGGCGTGTCGTACCAGACGGTGATCGACACGATCCGCCGCAAGCGCGCGTTCACGCTGCTGAGCAATCCGCGGCTGTCGATCGAGGACGTCGCGCACGAAGTCGGGTTCAGCGACGCGCACAACTTCCGGCGCGCGTTCAAGCGGTGGACGGGGCACGGGCCGAGAGAGGGGCAGCGGGCGGCGGTGTAGCGGCGCGGCCTGCCGGCACGACGCGATGACCGTTCGCGTGCAGCGTGCGACTACGCGTCCACTGCCCCCTGCTGCAACAACACCGCGTCGCGCTTCTCCAGCAGATGCCGCCGCAGGATCGCCGCGAGCGCCTTGCCGTCGCGCGCCTCCAGCGCCTTGATCATCTCCTCGTGATCATGCACCGCGCGATCCCACTTCTCGACGTGCTGGTTCGAGCGGAACCGCATCGACATGATCCGGCGATTGATCGACTGGTACGTGGCGCGCAGCGCCGAGTTGCGCGCGGCCTCGTTGATGCGGTCGTGGATTTCCTGGTTGCGGCTGTAGTAGCCGGGCAGGTCGTTCTGCAGCCGGCACGCGAGCATCGAGTAATGCAGCGCCTTGATCTCCGCGAGCTCCGCGTGCGTGATGCGCTCGCAGGCCAGCTCGCCTGAAAACGCCTCCAGCCCCGACATCAGCTCGAACGTCTCGCGGATCTCCGATTCGCTCATCCGGTACACGCTCGCGCCGCGATTCGGCGACAGCACCAGCAGCCCCTCGGCCGCCAGCACCTTGAACGCCTCGCGCAGCGGCGTGCGCGAGATGCCGAGCGTCTCGCACAGCTCGCGCTCGTTCAGCCGCATGCCCGGCGTGAGCACGCCTTCGACGATGAACTTGCGCAGGTGCTCGACGACCGTGTCGTGCAGCCGCTGCCGCTCCAGTTTCGGCAGTGCCGGCGCACCGCCGGCCTGCTCCAGATCATTCAAATCTTGCATGCAAAATCCTTCCTTCTTGCTTCACGCGATTCTACTTCAACTCGCCCGACCCGAATATCTCCCCGCCAACGCCGGGTAAACACCGGCATTTTCGGTGAAATCAGTGCTTGGGTTTGCCGCGATCGCTCTGCTAAAGTATTTTGCATGCAAAATTCAAAATGCAACCAAGGAGACAGAACGACCATGCTGCAACTCGACTTTCATCCGTCCGGCCGCCATTTCCTGCAGATTCCCGGGCCGAGCCCGGTGCCCGACCGCATCCTGCGGGCGATGAGCTATCCGACCATCGACCACCGTGGCCCCGAATTCGGCGCGCTCGGCCTCAAGGTGCTCGCCGGCATCAGGAAGATCTTCAAGACCACGCAGCCGGTGATCATCTATCCGGCGTCGGGTACCGGCGCATGGGAGGCCGCGCTGACCAACACGCTGAGCGCCGGCGACACCGTGCTGATGTACGAGACCGGCCACTTCGCGACGCTGTGGAAGAAGATGGCCGACGCGCTCGGCCTGAAGCCCGAATTCCTCGGGCTGCCGGGCATCGAAGGCTGGCGCCGCGGCGTGCAGCCCGACATGATCGAAGCGCGCCTGCGCGCCGATACCGCGCACGGCATCAAGGCGGTGTGCGTGGTGCACAACGAAACCTCCACCGGCGTCACCTCCGACATCGCGGCCGTGCGCCGCGCGATCGACGCGGCCGGCCACCCGGCGCTGCTGATGGTCGACACGATCTCGGGGCTCGCGTCCGCCGACTACCGCCATGACGAATGGGGCGTCGACGTGACGGTGTCGGGTTCGCAGAAAGGGCTGATGCTGCCGCCCGGCATCAGCTTCAACGCGGTGTCGCCGAAGGCGCTCGCGGCGAGCGGGCACGCGACGCTGCCGCGCGCGTTCTGGGGCTGGCACGAGATCATCGAGGCGAACAGGAACGGCTACTGGCCGTACACGCCGAACACCAACCTGCTGTACGGGCTCGCCGAAGCGCTCGACATGATCCTCGGCGAAGGGCTCGACGCGGTGTTCGCGCGCCACCAGCGGCTCGCGGAAGCCACGCGCCGCGCGGTGCGCGCGTGGGGCCTCGAGATCCAGTGCGCGGACCCGGCCGTCTACAGCCCCGTGCTGACCGGCGTGATGATGCCCGACGGCGTCGACGCGGACGCCGTGCGCAAGCTGATCTACGAACGCTTCGACATGTCGCTCGGGCAGGCGCTCGGCAAGATGCGCGGCAAGATGTTCCGCATCGGCCATCTCGGCGACTGCAACGACCTCACGCTGATGGCCACGCTCGCCGGCTGCGAGATGGGGCTGAAGCTCGCCGGCGTGCCGGTTGCCGCGAGCGGCGTCGTCGCGGCGATGGACACCCTCGCATCGAACACGCACGCCCCCGCGCTGCGCGCGGCGGCCTGAGCGCCGGCGGGCAGCGCGCACGATTCCCGCACGCCGCCTGACGCGCCCTTCCGCTTCACGGGCGGCCGCGTTCGGTCGTCGCGACACGCACCGGCCGCTGCCGGCGCCCGCCCCGCTTCATCGGCACGACCCACCTCGATGCCGGCCTCGACGCCGGCACGGGCAGCCAGCCAGACAACATCCAGGAGACGAAACATGAAGCTGTTCCGAGCGACCGGCATCGTGCTGGTGATGCTGTGCGTGATGTACTTCATCACGTACCTCGATCGCGTGAACGTGAGCACGGCCGCTGCCGGGTTCGGCAAGGAATTCGGGCTGAACAGGACGGAGATCGGCCTCGTGTTCTCCGCGTTCGCGTATCCGTATCTCGTATTCCAGATCATCGGCGGCTGGGTCAGCGACCGCTTCGGCGCGCGCCGCACGCTGCTCGCCTGCGGGCTGCTGTGGGCCGTCGCGACGCTGCTCACCGGGATGGCCGGCGGCCTCGCGTCGCTGCTCGCCGCGCGCCTGCTGCTCGGGCTCGGCGAAGGCGCGACGTTCCCGGCGGCCACGTCGGCGATGTCGCGCTGGGTGCCGCGCGAGAAACGCGGCTTCGCGCAGGGCGTCACGCACGCGTTCTCGCGCGTCGGCAACGCGGTCGCGCCGGCCGCCGTCGTCGCGGTGATGGCCGTGTACGGGTGGCGCGAATCGTTCTACATCTGCGGCGTGATCAGCATCGTGTGGGTCGCGGTGTGGGCGCTCGTCTATACCGAACACCCGAAGGACCACCCGCGCATCACGCAGGCCGAACTCGACGCGCTGCCGCAACCGAAGCCGAAACCCGCCGCCGTGCCCTGGGGCCCGTTGTTCCGCCGGATGATGCCCGTCACGATCGTGTACTTCTGCTACGGCTGGACGCTGTGGCTGTTCCTGAGCTGGATTCCGCAGTACTTCCTGCACAGCTACGACCTCGACCTGAAGAAATCGGCCGTGTTCGCGTCGGCGGTGTTCTTCGCGGGCGTGATCGGCGACACGCTCGGCGGGATCGTCACCGACCGCATCCTCGCGCGCACCGGCAGCCTCAAGCGCGCACGCAGCCGGATGGTGTCGATCTGCATGCTGCTCACGCTGCTGTCGCTGTTGCCGTTGCTGTTCACGCATCACCTGTACGTGTCGATGGCGTGCCTCGCGGCCGGCTTCTTCTTCGCCGAAATGACGATCGGCCCGATGTGGGCCGTGCCGATGGACATCGCGCCGCAATACTCGGGCACCGCGAGCGGGATGATGAATTCCGGCTCCGCGCTCGCGGCGATCCTGTCGCCCGTGATCTCCGGCTTCGTGATCGACCGCTTCGGCAGCTGGGAGCTGCCGTTCATCGGCAGCATGGTGCTGATGGGCGTGGGCGTGCTGCTCGCGTTCCGCATGCAGCCGGAAAGCCGCTTCGCCGACGCACCCGCCGAACAACCGGCCGCCAATCGCTCGCCGGCCTGATGCCAACGGGGCGCTGCCGTTCGCGGCGCCCGCCTTTTCCCCGACTGCAACGATGACCCAGGCTACCCACGACCTCGCCGTCCGGCTCGCCGCCGGCTGGCAACACGGCATCGCGTTCGCCGCGCTGCCTTCAGCTCTCGTCCCCGCCGATGCCGACGCCGCCTATGCGGTGCAGGCGCAACTGCTCGCCGAGCGCCGCGCCGCGATCGGCGCGTGGAAGGTCGGCGCGAAACAGCCCGACGGGCCGATCCAGGGCGCGCCGCTGCCGGACGACTGCCGCCATGCGAGCGGCGTCACGCTGCCGCGCGGCGCGTTCCGGCCGCTCGGCCTCGAACTGGAGATCGCGTTTCGCTTCGGCCGCGACTTCGCGCCGCGTGCGCCTGCCTATGCCGACGATGAAGTGTTCGACGGTATCGCGCAGATGGGCGCCGCGATCGAGATCGTCGCGAGCCGCTTCCGCGAATGGCCGGACGTCGCGCCGGCCGCCCAGCTCGCCGACCTGCAGAACCACGGTGCACTCGTGCTGGGCGAGATGACCGGTTATCGCGCCGATTTCCCGTTCGCCGCGCCGGCCCCGGCGTTCACGTTCGACGGGCACGACATCGCCGGCACCGCACCTGGCACCAACCCGGCCGGCGACCCGCGCCGCCTGCTGCCGTGGCTCGTGAATCACGCGTCGCGGCGCGGCATCGCGTTGCCGGCCGGCACCGTCGTCACGACCGGCTCGTACACGGGCATGCATTTTCCGCGGGCCGCGGGCACGGCCGTCGGCCGCATCGCGGGGCTGCCGCCCGTCAGCGTCACGCTCGCCTGATCCCTCGCCCGATCCTCGCCCGATCCGTTCCCACCCGATACCGACCGCCGCCATGACATCCGCCGTCTCGCCTTCGCTGGTTCGCCCCGTCCATCTCGTGCCGTCGCAAGGCGCCGCGCTGTCGCCGCTGTTCGAGCGGCTGCGCCGTGAAATGCGCGGCGACGTCTACGCCGATCGTGCGAGCCGCGGTCGTTATGCGACCGACGCGTCGATCTACCAGATCATGCCGCTCGGCGTCGTCGTGCCGCGCGACCAGGACGACCTGCGGATCGCGCTCGACATCGCGCGCGACCGCAAGATTCCCGTGCTCGCGCGCGGCGCCGGCACCAGCCAGTGCGGGCAGACGGTCGGCGAGGCGCTCGTCGTCGACAACAGCAAATGGCTGAACCGGATCGTCGCATTCGATGCGCAGGCCCGCACCGTCACCGTCGAGCCCGGCATCGTGCTCGATCACCTGAACGCGTGGCTGAAACCGCACGGGCTGTGGTTTCCGGTCGACGTGTCGACGGCCGCGCAATGCACGATCGGCGGGATGGCCGGCAACAACTCGTGCGGGTCGCGCTCGATCGAGTACGGCAACATGGTGCACAACGTGCTCGCGATCGACGCGATCCTCGCCGACGGCAGCGAATGCCGGTTCGGTTCGCTTGCGCAGCCCGTCACCGATCGCCGCACGCTCGACCTGCTGCACGGCGTCGAACGCATCGCGAAGCGCGAGCGCGACGAGATCGTCGAGCGCGTGCCGAAGGTGCTGCGCCGCGTGGCCGGCTACAACCTCGACCTGTTCGACTGCCAGAACCCGCGCGCCTACACCGACGACGGCCATGCGAATCTCGCGCACCTGCTCGTCGGCTCGGAAGGCACGCTCGCCCATAGCCGGCAGATCACGCTGAAGCTCGCGCCGCTGCCCGCGCACAAGACGCTCGGCGTCGTGAACTTCCCGACCTTCTACCAGGCGATGGACACCGCGCAGCACATCGTGAAGCTGAAGCCGGTGGCCGTCGAGCTGGTCGATCGCACGATGATCGATCTGTCGATGGAGAACCCCGCGTTCCGGCCCGTGATCGAACGGGCGCTGGTCGGCCGGCCGCAGGCGATCCTGCTCGTCGAGTTCGCGGGCGAATCGCGCGACGCGCAACACGCGCAGCTCGACCGGCTCGCCGAACTGATGGCCGATCTCGGCCTGCCCGGCAGCGTCGTGAAGATGACCGATGCCGGCGCGCAGAAGGCGCTGTGGGAGGTGCGCAAGGCCGGGCTGAACATCATGATGAGCATGAAGGGCGACGGCAAACCGGTGTCGTTCATCGAGGATTGCGCGGTACCGCTCGAACATCTCGCCGAATACACGCGCCGCCTGACCGACGTGTTCCACCGGCACGAGACCGAAGGCACGTGGTATGCGCACGCTAGCGTCGGCACGCTGCACGTGCGGCCGATCCTCGACATGCGGCGCGACGGCGCGACGCGCATGCGCGAGATCGCCGAAGAAGCGGCCGCACTCGTGCGCGAGTACAAGGGCGCGTATTCGGGCGAACACGGCGACGGGCTGTGCCGCGGCGAATGGGTCGCGTGGCAGTACGGCCCGCGCCTGAATGCGGCGTTCGCGGAGATCAAGAAGCTGTTCGATCCCGACAACCGCTTCAACCCCGACAAGATCGTCAATCCGCCGAAGATGGATGCGCGCGAGCATTTCCGTTTTGCGCCCGGCTATGCGGCGCTGCCGCTGCGGCCCGCGCTCGACTGGTCGGCATGGAACGTCACGCGCAATCCGCTGACCGGCGAAGAAACCGCCCCCGGCTCGGGCACCGACGTCACGCACGGGCTCGCATCGGCCGTCGAGATGTGCAACAACAACGGCCACTGCCGCAAGTTCGACGCGGGCACGATGTGCCCGAGCTACCGCGTGACGCGCGACGAGCAGCACGTGACGCGCGGCCGCGCGAACACGCTGCGGCTCGCGGTGACGGGCCAGCTCGGCGCCGACGGCCTCGCCGGCGACGACGTGAAGGCCGCGCTCGACCTGTGCGTGTCGTGCAAGGGCTGCAAACGCGATTGTCCGACGGGCGTCGACATGGCGCGCTTCAAGATCGAGGCGCGGCACGCGTGGAGCCGCAAGCACGGCACGACGCTGCGTGAACGGCTCGTCGCGTATCTGCCGCGTTATGCGCCGTGGGCCGCGCGCCTGCGCGGCGCGATCGCGTTCGTCAATGGCGTGCCGGTCGTCGCGTCGTCGATCAAGCGATGGATCGGCCTCGCGCCACAGCGTGCGCTGCCCGGGTTCGCGCGACCGTTTCTGGCGGATGTGGGTGCCGGTGCGGGTGCATCCACACCCACGCAAACCGGCTCGGCCACCCGCGAAGTGCTGCTGTTCGTCGATACGTTCAGCAACTACCAGGAGCCGGACAACGCGCGCGCCGCGCAGGCCGTGCTCGAAGCGGCCGGCTACACCGTGCATTTCAACGTGCGCGCAGGCGCGCGGCCACTGTGCTGCGGCCGCACGTTCCTCGCGGCCGGGCTCGTCGACGAAGCGAAGTCCGAGGCCAGGCGCACGCTCGATGCGCTGCGGCCGTACCTCGAACGCGGTATCGCGATCGTCGGGCTGGAGCCTTCTTGCCTGCTGTCGATGCGCGACGAGTTTCTTGCCTACGGTTACGGCGACGAAGCCACACGGCTCGCGAGCCACGCGTTCCTGTTCGAGGAGTTTCTCGTGCGCGAACACGAGGCCGGCCGGTTGTCGCTGCCGCTGCACGCGATCGACGCGAACGAAGCGCTCGTGCACGGCCACTGCCATCAGAAGGCGTTCGGCGCGTTCACGCCGGTGCAGACGGTGCTGCGCTGGATTCCGGGGTTGAAGGTATCGCCGGTCGAATCGTCGTGCTGCGGAATGGCCGGCAGCTTCGGCTATGAAGCCGAGCATTACGCCGCATCGCAGGCGATGGCCGAGCTGTCGCTGCTGCCGGCCGTGCGTGCGCGGGCGGAAGGCGCGATCGTCGTCGCGGACGGCACGAGTTGCCGGCATCAGATCCAGGACGGCGCGCAAGCGCAGGCCGTGCATGTGGCGAAGGTGCTCGCGCGGGCATTGCGAAGCTGACCGCCGCCGCGTACGCCTCACCGCGGTTCGCCGATCCCGCCCATCAGCGTCACCAGTTGCTCGCGCAGCCACCGGCTGCCCTGATCCTGATCCGCGCTGCGATGCCAGTAGCAGAAGTATTCGAGCGCCGGCATCTCGAACGGCAGTTCGAGAATCCGCGCCGGATAACGCTGCAGCAGCCGCAACGGTGCCGTCAGCGCCAGGTCGCCGCGCATCGCGATCAGCGGAGCGACCATGTAGTGCTGCACGCGCATCTGGATGGTGCGGCGCAACCCGAGGCGCGTCAGCTCCGCGTCGACGTGCCCGCTGCCCTTGCGGCGGCTCGACACGTGGATGTGCCCCATCGACAGGTAGTCGTCCACGGTGAGCGTGTCGCCCTTGAACGGGTGATCGTCGCGGATCATGCACGCATAACGATCGCGCACGAGCAGCGCCTGATGCAGGTGCGGATCGCCGATCAGCGGCGCGTCGATCGCGATGTCGACGGAGCCGTTCGCGAGCGCGGTCGCGACTTCGCGGCGGTCCATCGTGTAGCTGCGCACGTGCATACCGGGCGCATGCTTCTGCAGCAGTTCGCCGAGCGCGGGCAGCAGCAGCGCTTCGGTCAGGTCGCTCATGCTCATCCGGAACACGCGCGTCGACGACGCCGGATCGAACACGTCGCCTTCGTGCGCGCTCGAATCGAGCAGCTGCATCGCCTCGCGCACACGGCCGACGATGTTCTCGGCCAGCGGCGTCGGCATCATCCCGGCCGGCGTGCTGACGAACAGCGGATCGTTCAGGGTCTTGCGCAGCCGCGCCAGCGCGTTGCTGACGGCCGGCTGCGTGAGATTCAGCACCTCGGCCGCGCGCGTCAGGTTGCGCTTCGTGTAGATCGCGTCGAATACGACGAACAGGTTCAGGTCAATCTTCGAAAGGCGCATCGCCGGATCTCCTTGCCGGCATCTTACGGCGTGCGCCACCCGCTCGTCCACGGCCCTGCGCATCCCGGCGCGACGCTCAGGCGCGCAGCGGCGGCGTCAGGTACGGCGCCGTCGAACCCGGCTCGCCGTCCTTGATTTCCATCCGCGCGATCGCCTGCAGGTGCACCTCGTCCGGGCCGTCGGCGAAGCGCAGCGCGCGGCCCCAGGTCCAGAGGTCGGCGAGCGGCGTATCGGGGCTCAACCCCGCCGCGCCGAACACCTGCATCGCGCGGTCGCAGACGTTCGCATACACGGTCGGCACCAGCGCCTTGATCATCGAGATTTCCTTGCGCGCGGCCTTCGCGCCGACCTTGTCGATCATCCACGCGGCCTTCAGCACGAGCAGGCGCGCCTGCTCGATCTCGATGCGCGAGCGCGCGATCCATTCACCGACCGTGCCGTGCCGGTTCAGCGGCTTGCCGAACGCGACGCGCGACTGCGCGCGGTCGACCATCAGCTCCAGCGCGAGCTCGGCCGCGCCGATCGACCGCATGCAGTGGTGGATACGGCCCGGCCCGAGGCGGGCCTGCGCGAGCGCGAAGCCGCTGCCTTCCTCGCCGAGCAGGTTGCTCGCCGGCACGCGCACGTTGTCGAACGTGATCTCGCAGTGTCCTTCCGGCGCGTAGTGATTGACCACCGTGATGTTGCGCACGACCGTCACGCCCGGCGTGTCGCGCGGCACGAGAATCATGCTCTGCTGCTGGTGCGACTCGGCATCGGGATCGGTCTTGCCCATCACGATGAAGATCTTGCAGTTCGGATGCGCGGCGTTCGTGATGAACCACTTGCGGCCGTTGATCACGTACTCGTCGCCCACGCGCTCGATGCGCGTCGTGATGTTCGTCGCATCCGACGATGCGACATCGGGCTCCGTCATCGCGAACGCCGAACGGATCTCGCCGCGCAGCAGCGGCTTCAGCCACTGCTCGCGCTGCGCGGGCGTCGCGAACATGTGCAGCAGCTCCATGTTGCCGGTGTCCGGCGCGTTGCAGTTGAACACTTCCGACGCCCAGCCCACGCGCCCCATGATCTCGGCGAGCGGTGCGTATTCGAGGTTCGTCAGGCCCGTGCCGGGCTCGTCGTCCTTCAGGTGCGGCAGGAACAGGTTCCACAGCCCTTCCGTCTTCGCACGCTCCTTCAGTTCTTCCATGAACGACACGGGATACTGGCCCGCGTGCACTTCCTCGTTCCACTGGCGGATGCGCGGCACGATGTGTGCATCCATGAATGCGCGCACGCGGCTGCGCAGTTCTTCCACTTTCGGGGTGTAGCCAAAGTCCATGATCGACTCCTCGATTCCGTTCGTCCGGTTCCGTCAGAAGGCCGAGACACCGCCGTCGACGGCGACGGCCTGCCCGGTCAGATAAGTGTTTTCCTTCGCGCACAGCGTCAGCATCGTCGCGACGATTTCCTCGGGCCGGCCGAGCCGCTTCATCGGCGAGCCCTGCGCGAGAAAATCCTGGCGGTCGCCGATCTCGCTGTCGGTGACCATCGGCGTCGTGCTGTAGAACGGGCACACCGCATTCACGCGAATGCCGTGGCGCGCGTATTCGATGGCCGCCGTCTTCGTGAGCCCGACCACCGCATGCTTCGACGCCGCGTAGGCGGCCAGCTTCGGCGCGCCGCCGAGCCCGGCCATCGACGCGACGTTCAGGATCACGCCTTCGCGCTGCGCGAGCATCTGGCGGATCTGGTGCTTCATCCCGAAGAACACGCCCTTCGCGTTCACCGCGAAGCTCAGGTCGAGATCGGCTTCGTCGGTGTCGATCAGCGCCTTCATCGGCGGCGCGATGCCCGCGTTGTTGATGCCCACGTCGAGCCGGCCGAAACGCTCGGCCGCCGCGTGCACCAGCGCGGCGACGTCCGCTTCGACACGCACGTCGCAGCGCCGCGCGATCACGTCGGCGCCGGCCGCTCGCAGCGGCGCGGCCACGCGTTCGAGCGCCTCGCCGTTCAGGTCGCCGAGCGCCAGCCGTGCGCCCATCGCGGCGAGTTCGCTCGCGAGCAACGCGCCGAAGCCGCTCGCGGCGCCGGTGATCATCACGGCCTGACCGTCGTAGCTGTCGATCTTCATCGCGCGCTCAGATCGTCAGGCCGCCGTCGACGACGATGCATTCGCCGTTCGTGTAGCTCGCCGCGTCCGACACGAGGTACAGCACGGTGCCGGCCATTTCGCGCGGTTCCGCGTGGCGGCGCAGCGGGATCTTCGCCTTCCACGTCTCGTAGATGTCCTTGTCGGCGAACAGCGCGCCCGCGAACTTCGTCTTCGTGAGCCCCGGCAGCAACGCGTTCACGCGGATGCCGAACGGCCCGCACTCCTTCGCGAACGCCTTCGTCATATTGACGACGGCCGCCTTCGTGATCGAGTAGATGCCCTGCCGGTCGCCCGGCTGCAGCGCATTCACCGACGCCGTGTTGACGATCGCGCCGCCGCCGTGTTCCTTCATCAGCTTGCCGGCCTCGACCGACATGAAGAAGTAGCCGCGGATGTTCACGTCGACCGTCTTGTCGTAAGCGGCGAGATCGGTATCGAGGATGTGCCCGAAATACGGGTTCGCGGCCGCGTTGTTCACGAGGATGTCGAGCCGCCCGTGCTTGCCGCGGATATGCTCGAACGTCGCGGCGATGTCTTCCAGGCGCCCGACGTGGCAGGCCAGCGCCTCGGCGCGGCCGCCGGCCGCGACGATCGCGTCGGCCACGGCCTGGCAGTCGTCGAGCTTGCGGCTCGACACGATCACGTGCGCGCCCTGCTCCGCGAGCAGTTTCGCGATTTCCTCGCCGATGCCGCGGCTCGCGCCCGTCACCAGTGCGATCTTGCCCGTCAGGTCGAACAGATTCGTTGCCATGTTGCTGTGCTCCTCCATTGATGTGGTGTCGTGCCCGGCGATCTCAGCGATGCGCGTCGATCACGCCGACAGCCATCTCGGCGAGGCGCCCGGCCATCGCGCCGACGCGCAGCGCCTGCTCGCTCGATGCGTTGCCCTGCAGCGCGCGCGCCTTCACGCCCTGCGCGATCGCCGCGAGCCGGAAGAAACTGAATGCGAGGTAGAAATGCCAGTCGCGGATCGGCTCGATGCCGCGCAGCTCGCAATAACGCGCAACGATCGCCGCTTCGTCGGGAATGCCGAGTTCCGCGCGATCCTGGCCCGCGAGCCCGCGCACCTGGCCGCCCGACGGCAGCCGCAGGCACATGCAGAAGTACGCGAGATCGGCGAGCGGGTTGCCGAGCGTCGACAGTTCCCAGTCGAGCACGGCCTGCACGCGATAGCTGTCGCGCGCGAACATCAGGTTGTCGATCCGGAAATCGCCATGCACCAGCGTCGGCCGGCCCGTGTCGGCCGGGCACGCCTTCGGCAGCCAGTCGATCAGCGTCTCCATCGCGTCGAGGCGCTCCGTTTCCGCCGCGCGGTACTGCTTCGTCCAGACGCCGATCTGGCGTTCGAAGTAGTTGCCGGGGCGGCCGTAGTCGGCGAGGCCCACCGCGTCGACATCGACGTCGTGCAACGCGGCCATCGTCTGCAGCAACGCGTCGTAGCACACCGCGCGATCGGCCTTCGGCAGCTCCGGCAGCGCGGGATCCCAGAAGATCCGGCCGTCCTCGAAGCTCATCACGTAGAACAGGCTGCCGATCACGTCGCGGTCTTCGCAGAGGTGATACGGATGCGCGACCGGCACCGCGGTGCCCGACAGCGCGCTCAGCACGCGGAATTCGCGGTCGACCGCGTGCGCGGATTTCAGCAGTTCGCCCGGCGGCTGGCGGCGCAGCACGTAGCGGCCGCTCTTCGCATGCAGCAGGAAAGTCGGATTCGACTGGCCGCCGGCAAACTTCTCCATGTCGACCGGGCCTTCGAAGCCCGGCACGTGCGCTTCCAGATAGCGCGTGAGGCGGGCTACGTCGAGTTGCTGGGTAGGGTTCGTCATCGTCGCGATCGTTCGTGGGTCAGCCGTAGGTTCGCAGCGCGTGTCGTTCGGGATCCTCCAGATGCGGGATGCCGTTGAACGACGCGAGATGGAATGCATCGGCGTTGAAGAAAAACTGCGAAAGGCTGCTGTTGCGGATCTGCAGGTTCAGCGCGATCGCGCTCGACGGCGGGGCGGCCAGCACCTGCTGCACGGTGACCGCGATCGGGCCGCCGGAGCTCACCGTCAGCACGCGCTGGCCGCCGCCGTGGCGGATGGCCGCGCGGGCATCGGCCACGCGCTGCTGGAAGTGCGCCCAGGTCTCGGGGGCCGAGTCGCCGAGCCTGTCTTCCGACCAGAGCTGCAGCACCTGCCGCAGCGCGCGGAAATGCTCCTTCATCGAGCCGGCCGCGAGGCGGGCGATGTCCGGGTAGTCGTGCGCGGCGGCGGCGAACAGGCCGTGGAAGTCGTATTCGTTCAGGCCGGGATGGCGGTCGATCTCCGCGCCCTCGCGGCCCATCCCGCGCAGGATCGCGTCGACCGTCTGCGCATGGCGGTTCATCGTGCCGCAGATCACGCGGTCGAACGCCAGGCCTTGCCGCGCAAAGTATTCGCCGAGCCAGACGCCCTGCTGCTCGCCCGCCGGCGAAAGCCGGTCGTAGTCGTCCGTGCCGAAGGACGCCTGCCCGTGCCGTACCAGAAAAAGTTCAGCCATCGCATGCCCGCCAGATCAGAAGGATTCAGCATAGGGGGCGGGGATGCATTTTCAAACTTTATTTTCTGAATCGGCAGGTATTCATCGGGTGAATTCCAGGCAGGCCAATCGTGCGCTTGCGCCGGCTTTCGGCCGCCCCCGCCGCGGCACGCGAATTGCGGCGGGAGGCACCGTCCATTCACGACGTCAGGAGGGGTGCGATGCTCGGTACGATCCTCATCATCATTCTGATTCTGCTGCTCATCGGGGCATTTCCGGCGTGGCCGCACAGCCGAAGCTGGGGCTACTGGCCGTCGGGCTCGGTCGGGTTGATCGTCGTCATCGTCGTGATACTCGTGCTGCTGGGTCACATCTGAGTCCGACGCCGTAGCTTCTTTACAAACGCAAGCAAGGGCGGGACATCCGTCGGCCGGGCGCGAATCGCGTCGCGCCGCGCTGTCCCCCCGCCTCCGTTCGATTGCGCCGGCCGTGCGGTAGTATGGCGACCTGATGGAACCCCCTGATGGATCTGAACGAGTGGCCATGCCCGAATCTTCTTCATCGCCCGGCGCCGGCCAGAACGCCCAGGCGCTCGTCCTCATCGCCGAAGACGAACCCGAGATCGCCGAGATCCTGACCGCCTATCTCGCACGCGGCGGCCTGCGCACCGTGCACGCCGCCGACGGCCGCCGCGCGCTTGAGTTGCACCTGCAGCTCAAGCCCGACCTCGTGCTGCTCGACGTGCAGATGCCGCACGTCGACGGCTGGAAGGTGCTCGCCGAAATCCGTCATCGCGGCGACACGCCCGTCATCATGCTGACCGCGCTCGACCAGGACATCGACAAGCTCACCGGCCTGCGCATCGGCGCCGACGACTACGTGGTGAAGCCGTTCAATCCCGCCGAAGTCGTGGCGCGCGCGCAGGCGGTGCTGCGCCGCTCGATGGCCGGCGCGCGCCAGGAAGAACAGCGCGTGCTGCGGGTCGCGCCGTTCGAGATCGATCTCGAACACCACGAAGCCACGCTCGAAGTCGGCAGCGAACGGCACACGCTCGTCCTGACGCTCACCGAATTCAAGCTGCTCGCGCAACTCGCGCGCGCGCCGCGGCGCGTGTTCAGCCGCGCCGAGCTGATGGCCACCTGCCTGCCGGAAGGCGACGCGCTGGAACGCACGGTGGACAGCCACGTCAGCAAGCTGCGCAAGAAGCTGGACGACCTCGGCGTGCAGGGCGTGCCGGTCAGCGTGCGCGGCGTCGGCTACAAGCTCTGGAGCTGAGCATGAAGCTCGAGGGCCTGAGCCGGCAGATCGCGCTGACCATGGCGGGGATGGCGTTCGGCGTGACACTGCTGATGGTGCTCACCGCGTACGTCTTCTACTACTTCGCGTTCAATTACTGGCCCGCACATTTCGACACGAAGAACCTGCTGCCGACCGCGCCGGAATGGGTGTGGCTGGTCTCGACCACGTCGGTCGGCCTCGCGCTGTCGGTCGCGGTCGCGGTCAATCTCGCGCGCCGCATCCTCGTGCCGCTGAACTCGGTCACGGACAGCATTCGCCGCGTCGCGCGCGGCGATCTCGACGCGCGCGCCGTCGCGGGCGACCGCTCGCTGCACGAAGCCGCGCTGCTCGCCGACAACTTCAACGCGCTCGCCAGCGAGCTGCAGCGCGTGACCAACGAGCAGGCGATCTGGAACGCGGCGATCGCGCACGAACTGCGCACGCCCGTCACGGTGCTGCGCGGGCGCCTGCAGGGGCTCGCCGAAGGCGTGTTCACGCCCGACGAAGCGCAGTTCCGCAGCCTGCTCGCGCAGGTCGAGGGGCTGACGCGGCTGATCGAGGATCTGCGCGTGGTCAGCCTCGCGGACAGCGGCCACCTGAGCATCGAGATCCGCGACGCCGATCTCGCGTCGGAAGCGCGTGCGGTGGTCGACATGTTCGAGCCGGCGCTGCGTGCCGCCGGCCAGCATCCGGTGCTCGATCTCGACACGCGGCGCATGTGCTGCGACCCGGTGCGCATCCGCCAGGCGTTGCTGGCGCTGCTGGAAAACGCGCGCCGCCACGCGGTGCCCGGCGCGATCCGCATCGAGACGCGCATCGAACAAGGGATGTGCCGGTTACGCGTCGGAGACGACGGCCCCGGCATCCCGACCGATTTCGCGCCGCACGTGTTCAAGGCCTTCCGGCGCGCCGACGATACGCAGCCGGGCGGCAGCGGCCTCGGGCTCGCCGTCGTCGCGGCGATCGCCCATGCGCATCATGGCGAAGCTGTCTGCATGCCGAGCCGCACGGGCGGCACGCTGTTCGAAGTGCAGTGGCCCGACAACCTCACGCCGGCGCCGGAACACGCGCGCTTTCCGGCCTGAGACACCGCCTTTACCGCACCTCGTGCGGTTCGCGCCCGACCTGTTCGAGCGGCGGGTTGAACCCGAGCACCGTGTACTCCAGCACGGACACCGTCCCTTTCCCGGCCGCGCCCTGCACGACGACCGCGCGCACCGCGCCGGCCCGGTCGAATTTCAGGCGGGTGCCGACGGTCGCGTTGCGCAGCGCCTCCAGTTCCTCGATCCGCGCGATCGCCAGCTTGCGCACCGCGCCGGACACGTACACCGGCAGGAACACCAGCGCGATGAAGATCGACACGGCATCCTTCGATACGCTGTCCAGCACCGCCTGCCCCGACATCACGAGCGACAGCGACGTCGCGGCGACGAAGATCGCGAGCACGGTCGCGCCCACACCGAGCGACGAGAACCGCTCGGCCGCCTTCTTCATGCGTGCCTTCACGAGCGCGCGCGTGGTCGCGGACGGCACCAGCCATTCGCGCAGCGCGCCATGGTATCCGGCGAAACCGAGGAACAGCGTCGCGACCGCGCTGATGCCGATGCTGGTGTACAGCGCATCGAAGATCATGCAGAGGAATTCGAGCACGAACACGATCACCGGCGGCCACAGCAGCAGCCGGAACGAATAGCCGTCGCGGCCATGCCCGCGAATCCACCATTTCACCGGCGCAAGCTGCCAGAAGCGGCTCTCCTGGTGGAGCGAAAGTTCTTCGTTGTCGGTCAATTTCCCACCTGTCGGATCCTGCGCCGTGTCGGCGCCGGCCGCGAATCGGCACGGCCGCAGCCGCATTCTCCCAGATGCGCGGCGCGGCGAGAAAGGCGCCGCCGCCGGCCTCCGGTTCCCGGTCGACCGACACATCGTGTGTATCGCACACGCACGCTCGCTTGACCCGGCCCTTGGGATCGCCTTTATGCTGGGCGCAACGAATCGACAGCAAGGAGAGTGACGGATGAGCACGTCCACGCCCCGTTTGAACGCGTCGGCCGCCGCCGCGCGGCTCGGCGTCTCGATCAAGGCGCTGCGGCTGTACGAGCGGCACGGCCTCGTCACGCCGGAACGCACGCCGGCCGGGTACCGTGCGTACGGCCCGGACGATCTCGCCCGCGCGGCCGACATCGCCGCGCTGCGCGCACTCGGCCTCGGTCTCGCGCAGGTGGCGAGCGTGCTCGACGGCGACGCGCGCAGCCTGGACGACGCACTGGCCGCTCACGAAGCGGCACTGGACCACGGCATTCAGGATCTCGTGCGCAAGGTCGATCGCGTACACGCAATCCGCGCCGGCCTCGCGCGCGGCCGGATGCCGGCCGACGGCGAACTGACCCGGCTCGTCGACGACAGCAGCGCCGTGGCATTCAGCCTGCCGTGGCCGTGGGGCGGCGAGTGGTTCGAGTGTCGCGATATCCGGCCGCTGAACTACATCATCGGCCCGCTCGGCAGCGGCAAGACGCGGCTGGCGCTCCGGCTCGCCGACGCGCTGCCCGGCGCCGCGTTCGTCGGCCTCGACCGGCTGGAGAACGACGGTGCGGCGACGCACGACGTGCTGCGTGCCGATCCTGCATTGAAGTCGCGCGTCGACCGTGCATCGGCAGCGCTCGCCGCCCGAGGCGCGACGCCGTCGGCGGCGCTGACCGCGCTGCTCGTCGCCCTCGAAGCCGAAGGCCCGCGCACCCGGGTCGTCGACATGATCGAACAGGATCTCGATCGCCCCACGCAACAGGCACTGATTGCCCGTCTGCGCGAACAGGCCGCCGCCGGGATGCGGCCGCTGTTCCTGCTGACGCGTTCGTCGGCGATCCTCGACCTGTCGGCGGTCGGCCCGCATGAAGCGATCATCCTGTGCCCGGCCAATCACAGTCCGCCTTCGCGCGTGGCGCCTTACCCTGGCTCGCCCGGCTACGAAGCGGTTGCCACGTGTCTTGCGTCGCCCGAGATCCGGGCGCGGATCGCGCATCCCCCGGAAGCGGCGTAGGCCGTCGTCACGGCGCCATCCGCCCCATCCTGCGCGCCATCGCCGGGCTGACCGCATGCACCGGATCGAACCCGAAGAATTCGAGCACGTGGCGCGCGACGTCGTCGCGATCGTTGTCCGCGCAGATCATGTGGTAGCTGTTCTCCAGCACGATCCCGCGTGCGTCGGGCATCTTCTCGAGCAGGAAATCGGCCGAGCGCAGGCTCGTCAGCTCGTCCTCGCGCGCATGCAGCACGAGCGTCGCGCACGGCGTGCCGGCGGCCGCCTCGAGCGCCCAGTCGCGCATCCGGTCGACCTGGCGCACGCACGCGAGCGGCACCCACGCATAGTGGAAACTGTCCTCGCGCTCGAACTTCTTCTTCACGATCGCGCGGATCGTCGCGTTCTTGATGCCGAACGGATCGCCTTCCTCGACGCGCATCCGCTCCGCGACACCCGGCACGCGATACAGCACATGCCGCAATGCCCGGTACCACGGCGTCGACCAGCCGTCGATGAACACCGGCGTGGCCAGCAGCGCGAGCCGGCCGCGCGCATGCTGCACGCGATGGCACAGCAGCAGCGCGACCAGCGCGCCCATGCACATGCCCGCGACATGCACGGTGTCGTACTCGTTCTCCAGCGCGCGATACTGCTCGGTCACCGCGTCGAGCCATGCCTCCGCGCGCACGCCGACCAGATCCTCGGGGCGCGTGCCGTGCCCCGGCAGCGTGATCATGTGCGGTTCGCCGCCCGCGCGCCGCACCGCCTTGTGCAGCGAACCGAGATCGTATTGCGTGCCGCCGAGCCCGTGGATCAGCAGGACGCCCGTGCGGCCCGTCATGACGCGTCCCCGCTCATTCGTCCGCCGGCCACACGCGCTCGAGCTGCCAGACCCCTGCCACCACCGTCACGTCGACATTCGAGTCGAGCAACGGCGCGCCGTGATCGGTGATCGTCCGCGTGCCGCCGTCGCGCTGCACGATACGCAGCGACAGCGACGCACGATCCTCGCCGGCGATCTCCGCGTTCCAGTAGTCGCTCAACGCATCGCGGTCGCCCGGCTGCACACGTTCGAGCACGAGCGACACGCTCGCGATCTGCGCCGCGTCGACGCCGACACCGAACACGCGCTCGACGTCGCCGCTCCACTCGATCCGCCCCGATTCCGGATCGAGCACGTACGCGATCTGGCCGGCGCTCGCGAGCGCGAGCTCCATGTTGTTCTGCAGGACCGCCGCATGTTCGTGCACGCGCTCGCGCGTCGTCTTCAGCGTGCTCACCGTCAGCACCAGCAGCGACGCGACCGCCAGGTAAAGCTGCGCCTCGAGCAGCGAACTGCCGTAGTGCTCATGGAACGACGCGAACGGGCCGTCGCCCTGCGCGGTCTGCTCGATCACGATCAGCGCGAGCACCAGCACCGACGACGAACCCGCGCGGCCGCCGAGCAGCAGCGTCACCGCGACGGTCAGGAACAGCGGGATATACGTCAGCGCAAAGCCGGCGCCCGTGCCGAATTTCTTCGACGTGTCGCCGTCGAAGATCACCAGCGCGCCGATCACGAGCAGCGCGAACGCGACGATGCCGAGTCCCAGGTCGAAGCGCTCGTGGTCGCCCGAGCGGTGCGCGCGAAAGCGCGACCATGACGCGAGCACCGGCGTGACCAGCAGCACGCCGACGAAATCGGACGCGGCCCACACCGACCACACGTCGAGGAACGGCGCGCCCTTGACCGCCGTGTACCACGCCGCGCCGCCGATCGCGCCGACCACGCCCGCGATCAGGCCGGCGAGGATCACCGAGCGCAGGAAATACAGCCCTTCGAGCGAGAACCGCACGCGCTGGACGAGCCATACCGCGAGCGCGGCGGCGCCGACCTCGTCGACCGTGAACAGCACCGCGTTGACCAGGCTGCCGTGTTCGATGCCGGTCAGCGCGAGCTGCCCGACCAGGAACGCGCCGGCCAGCGTCAGCCATTCGCGCATCGGCCGCAGCATGAACGCGCCGACCGTCACGCCGGCCGGCAGCCAGATGTAGCCCGTCAGCCGGACGGGGCCGTTGAACTCGTGCGAGATATAGCCGGTCGCGAGATACAGCGCCGCCCAGAGCAGCGCGGCGACGAGGCCCGGCCGCGATCGTTTGGTGTCCATCGAGAATCCCTGTGTGCTGCGCCGTGCAGGCAGACGCACCGCCGCGTCGGAAGCGGCGGCGCCTGCGGCCGGCAGGTGCGCGATGTGCGAATGATATGCGGACAGGGCAGACGGAGGAATACCGGTGGGGAGGCACGGGAAGCCGCGGCCTCTGATCCGGCTCGCCGGGCCGGCGGCGGCGGCTTGCGCGGGCCGGCGGAAATCGCGTGTGGCGCCGGCTACCCGGCGCGTGCCGGAACGGTCGCGATCACGGCCTCACGGCCGCATGCGTCACGGATCGAACGGCCTCCCGGTTCACTCCTTTCGCCGCCACACCGAGATCGGAATGTCGCCATTGGCACGCGGCGGAACGCGGTAGCTCAGCTCGCCGTCCTTCAACTGATAGGTTCGCGTCTGCGTTTGCCCGGCCCAGTTCGGGTACGACGCATTGCTGATGTGAAACGCCAGCGTGTGGTTCGCGGGATCGACGCTCAGCGTGCCGTAGTGGGTACTCGAGCCGAGCACGGCGTCACGGAATTCCTCCGGCGTGCCGGTCGCCTTGTCGTTCGACGCGAAGCGCGGGCGTTCCGACTTGAAGATCTGCAGCGAATAGTTCCCGTGCGCGTCGATCATCAGCAGGCCCGCCGGATCGGCACCGTAGTCGCGGCCGATCGTGCCGTCGGGATGTTGGACGTCCGCCGCGACCAGCGTCCACGTCCCCGCGAGCGACGGCGCGGCCGATGCGTCACCGGGAATCATCGACGCGGCCAGCAGCATGCCGGGAAAGCCTTGGCGGAATATCGAGCCGATTTTCATTCAACGTCCTTGTCGGAAAGAAAAGAAGCCACCTCACGGACATCCGCAGCCGCGTATCCAGCCGCGTATCGCGCGCATCCCCGTGAACCGAAACGACCGGTTCACTCGATGGTAGCGACGGGAATCTGCAATCGATACGATAATTCGAAATCGACTTATAAGAAAAACCGAATCATGACGCTTCCGAATCTCGACATGGATGCGCTGCGCACGCTGATTGCCGCGGATCGGCTCGGCAGCCTCAACCGCGCCGCCGACCGGATCGGACGCTCGCAGTCGGCGGTCAGCCAGCAGATGCGCAAGCTCGAAACGCAGATCGGCCAGCCGCTGTTTCGCCGCCAGGGCCGCGGCCTCGTGCCGACCGAAGCCGGCGAGCTGATGCTGTCCTATGCGCGCCGCATCCTCGAACTGAACGACGAGGCGGTCGGCGCGATCCGCGGCGCGGCAGTCGACGGTGCCGTGCGATTCGGGCTGCCGGGCGATTTCGCCGAATCGTGGCTGCCCGTCGCGCTCGGCCGGTTCAAGCGCACGCATCCGGGCGTGCGCGTCGACATCGTCGTCGACGGCAACGGCGCGTTGCTCGACCGGCTCGATGGCGGCGAACTCGACATCGTGCTCGCGATGGGGCGCGGGCATCGCGCCGACGCCGAACACCTGGTCACGCTGCCGATGGCGTGGATCGGGCCGCAAGGCATCGACGTGCGTCCGCGTGCCGGCGCACCGCTCGATCTTGCGCTGTACAAGCCGCCGTGCCTGTTCCGCAAGGCGGGCACCGACGCGCTCGACAAGGCCGGCATCCCGTGGCGGCTAGCGTACACGACCGGCAGCCTGCAAAGCCTGTGGGCCGGCGTCGCCGGCGGCCTGGGCATTACCTCGAGAACGATGGTGGGTGTGCCGCCGGCGCTGCGGCAGCTCGGCGAGCGCGACGGCCTGCCGCCGCTGCCGTCCGTCGACGTGTGCCTTCATGCGGGCGCAAGCGATGCGCCTTCGGCGCTCGTGAGCCTGAAGCGCGTCGTGATCGACACGCTGATCGCCAATCTCGCCGATGTGCACCCGCACTCGGGCCGGCGCGCCGGATGATCGGCCACGCATGCGCGCCGGATTCGGCGTTGCGCCCTTTGACCGGCTTCCCGTCATCGCGGATGATGCGCTGCGGGGTTCGACCTTCCCGTCGGCGCTCCCGTCCCGAACGAACGTACGAGTCCGCACGATGACACACGCAATCCGCCTGCGTCCGGCATGCGCCGCCGACCTGCCGTTCCTGCTGACCCTGCGTCGGCTCACGATGACCGTGCACCTGCAGCGCGTCGGCGCGCCCACCGACGACGAAGCGCACGACCGGCGCATTCGCGCGAACTTCGACGATGCGATGATCGTCTGCGACGTCGACGACGCCATCGGCTTGCTGAAGGTGACACGCGCCGCCCACGAGTGGCACGTTCACCAGATCCAGATCCTCCCCGATCACCAGGGCCGGGGCATCGGCGAAGCCGTGCTGAACGCGTTGCTGGCCGACGCGGCGCGCGCGCACGTGCCGGTATCGCTCAGCGTGCTGCACGGCAACCCGGCGCGGCGGCTCTACGAACGGCTCGGCTTTCGCGTCGAGTCGGCAACCGACACGAGCGCGAGCATGATCTGGCGCGCGTGACGCGCGGCGTTTCGACGCCGCCGCGTTACTGCGTGATCTTCGCGTCCTTCAGCAGGTTGCCGATCATCTGCGCGCTCGCCTTCTCCACGGCGGCCGCCTGCAGTTGCTGCTGCAGCGCCGGCTTCGCGGTCGCGAAACCCGGCACCTGCGTCGGCCGCTTCGCATCCAGCTTCACGATCGCCCGCACGCCGTCGACCGGGATCGAATCCTTCGTCGCGGCGCCGACCGCCAGTTTCTCGAGCGCCTGCGCGACCGGCAGCGGCAAGCCGGACGTCTTGCCTTCCGCCGCCGGCGTGTGGAAGCTCACCCACGGCAACTCGCCGCCGCTGTCGCGGCTCGGCGCGATGCTGTACTGGCGCGCCAGCCCGTCGAACGACTTGCCCGCCTTCAGCTCGCTCAGCACCGTCGCGGCCGTCACCGGATCCTGGACGACGATCAGGCGCGGCTTGTACTCGTTCTTGCCGAGCGACGCCACGAGCTCGTCGTAGCGCGCCTTGACCTGCTCGTCGGTCACCGGCTCGGGCTTCACGTTGTCGCGCAGGTAAAGCTGCACTTCGGCATTCGCCTTCGCCTGCTGCACCGCCGCCTTGACCTCGGGCTTGTCGGCATAGTTCGCCTTCTCGGCGGCCTGCTGGACCAGCACGCGCGTAATCAGCTGATTCTTGATCGCCTGGCGGACCTGCGGCGAGTCGGGTTGCCCGGACGCGCGCAGCAACGTGTCGACGTCGGCCTGCGTGATCGGCGTGCCGTTGACCGTCGCAACGGTCGCGGCGGCCGCCGGCGTCTCTGCGTGGACTGGGCCGCTCATCGCGCCGGCCAGTGCGGCGATCAGAAACAGGCGGTTCGGTGTCGTTTTCATCTTCATCGTTTCGTCACTTCGGCATAAAAAACGCGGCATGGGGCATGCCGCGCGAGTTCACCGGCGCTGCAATGCGCCGGCGCAACCCATCAGTCGATCCGGTTCATCGTCGTGGGCACGCGCAGTGCCTGCCGGTGCCGCTGTCATTGTGCCCGGAACCGCTTTTCCGCGTCGTGAGGTTTGGAACGGCCGCCCGGCGGGCGGTGAGGCGCGCGTTGCGCACGCCGCTCATGACGAACGCGTGATGTGGAAATTGCGTGGATGCGCGGTGGAAATCCCGCGAAATCGCGACGAATACGGTGAGGCGTTCGCGAGCGCGGCCGCCGGTCGAGGCGGCCGCGCGTTCATCAAGGCGTCCACCGGTACACGGTGATGCTGTTGCCTTTCACGTTGTTCTTCATCACCACGTACTCGCCGTTCGAGCGGCGATACGCGCGAATGCTGTACATCGCATCAATCGCGCTGCTGGTATCCACGGTCGCGGGGCTCGCGTTCACCAGCGTCGTGTCGAGATTGCCGGTCGTCAGGTTGAACGCGTCGACGTTCGGCCACAGCGGCCCGCTGCTGCTGAACCAGTAGCCGACGAACAGATGGTTGCCCACCGCGTCGATCGATTTCGCGCCGCTGTGCGGCAGCGTGATCACCGGGTCCGGCTTCGTCGTGTTGCCCGCGCTCCAGCCGTGATACACCTCGATGCGCGTGCCGATCGACGTCCAGTCGTTGGTCCCGATCGCACCTTGCGCGAGCACCATCGTGTCGCTGTCCGCGAGATAGACGATGCGCGTGAGCGGCTGGATGCTGTCGGGCACGCGGGTCGCGACACCCGGCCCCCACGACGGCTTGCCGCTCGCGTCGAAGCCGGTCAGCGGGTAGTGAGTAATCGCGCCGGTCTTGTCGAGACCGGCCCACACGCCGCCCTTGCTGTCGACGCTGAAGCCGCCCGTCACGCGCCGCGTCGTGTTGAACGCGGGGCCCGGGATCGCGCCGTCCGGAATCGCGACATAGCCGTTCGCCGCGTTGAAGTGGAAGAAGTAGAAGACCGGCGGGTTCTGGCCGGCCGCGACGAGAATCCGGTTCGCGCCCACCGACGTGAGCAGGCCGAAATGCTCGTCGCGCTGCGTGTCGTTCATGTCGATGCGCGGATCGGCCGGGTACGTGAACGGATCGACCGTGTTCGCGATGAACCTGCCGCCCGCGCTCCCGCCGTACACGTGCGTGCCGCCGTAGAACAGCGCACCGTCCGTGACCGGGTCCGGCGCGGCGATGCCTTCGAAGTTCAGCGACTGCAGCGTCCACCGCAGGCTGCCGGTGCTGCTGTACGCATGAATGTCGGTCGCGCCGTTGCGGCCGAGATCCCAGCTGCCGCCCCATGGATTGTTGAGCACGTAGAGATTGCCGCCGGTGTCCTTGCCGATCCCGACGATGCGCGTGAAGCGCTGCGCACCGACCTGCCCCTTGATGCCCGTCGTCGTGTCGAGATAGCCGCCGCGCACGCCGAAGGTGCCGGCCAGCGCGGGCCGGCCCGACACCGTATAGCGCTTGATGTTCTGGTCCGGGCCTTCGTCGCCCACCAGCAGCTGCCCGGCCGCCGCATCGAAATACAGCGCCGACGGCTGCGACCCGGACGGCATCCGGATCGTGTTCAGCGGCGCACCGGCCGGGCTGTAGCCGACGATCGAGCCTGCGCGCTTCTGCGCCACCCATACGTTGCCCGCCGCGTCCAGCGCGAGCGCGCCCGGCTCCGATACGCCGATATCCCGCTGCCACACGCCGTCGGTGGTGAACACGCGCACGCGATTGCCGTAGAAGTCGCTCGCATAAAGCAGCGAGCCGGCCGTCGCGAGCCCGGTGACGACGTCGATGCGCGGCTGGTTGGTGGCCGCGCTGACCTGGATCACGCGGTCGCGATACTTCGTCGCGCGGTTGTAGCGCCCCACCGCGCCGCTGCCGTACGTCTTGCCGGGCTGCAGCGCGACGAACAGCGAGGTCGCGTTGCCCGTGATCGCGCTGCCCTGGAACTCCGAGTGCGTGCCGATCGAGCCGACGCTCTTGCCGTTCTGGTAAATCGCGACACCGCCTTCGTCCTCGTCCCACATCGACGCCGTATAGATCACGCCTTCAGGCGCGACCCACATCGCACGCGCGACGTTGCCGACGTGGGCCGCGAGCGTGCCGTACGTGTTCGCCAGCCAGTCGGTGGTGTTGCTTGCGTGAACGGGCGGGGTAATCGCGGCGATCGCCGCGGCGAGCAGTGCGGCCTGAAACCGTTGTCTGGCGACCATGACGGATGCACTCCTGAATGGTGCGAACATTCACATGAAGGGCCGGCCGGACGGCTTGAAAACCGCAATACGTCAATTCTTCCGCTGAAGCATCCGGCGCAGTCGGTATTACGTACGGCATGCGTTCGATCATGCGCAGCGCGAGAATAGCGTTATATAAATCGAAAAAAATTGCGGATCGCGCGCCATTGCGCTTTTCGCGGAAGCGGTTTCGACGGCGTCGCCCGTGGCGCCCCTGCGTGCCGGCGGCACGCGTGACTGCGCGACAGTGAATGGTCACTTACGCGTCGAATCGGGGATCGGGAAATTCAGGCTCATGCCTGCGGGAATATCGCCGCCGGTTCAGCGACGATCGATTGAAACGGCGAGTGCCTGTTTCAGAGAATCGGGAAAAACCGCCGCATTCAACGCGGCTTCATTGCACCCGGCAAATCGCCGGCCTGAATCCATTGCGAATCCAGACCGGCGATCGTCCGTTACCGCGGGGCAGGCAACGCGCCACTGACGCCGCGCTGCGGCACTGCCACGCGTCAAGCCGATGCCGAAGTCTCCGGCACCTTCACCTTCATCACGCGTCCGTTGTCCGGATCGTTGTCGTCGCGCGGGGCGTCGAGCTGCCCTTCCCACTTCGCGACCACGGCAGCCGCGATCGAGTTGCCGACGGCGTTGGTGGCCGAGCGCCCCATGTCGAGGAACATGTCGACGCCCATGATCAGCAGCAACCCGGCTTCGGGCATGTTGAACTGGTTGAGCGTCGCCGCGATCACGACCAGCGACGCGCGCGGCACGCCCGCCATCCCCTTCGACGTGACCATCAGCATCAGCAGCATCGTGATCTGCGTGCCCAGCGGCAGATGGATGCCGTACACCTGCGCGATGAACAGCACCGCGAACGTGCAGTACATCATCGAGCCGTCGAGGTTGAACGAATAGCCGATCGGCAGCACGAAGCTCGAGATCTTGCGGTTCACGCCGAAGCGGTCGAGCGCATCCAGCAGCTTCGGATAGGCGGCCTCGGAACTCGCGGTCGCGAACGACAGCAGGAACGGCTCGCGGATCAGCCGGATCAGCGTGAACGCGCGCTTGCCGAGGAACGTCACGCCGGCGAGCGTCAGCACGCCCCACAGCAGCGCCAGTGCCAGGTAGAAGCTCGCCATGAACTTCGCGAACGTGAGCAGGATGCCGAGCCCCTGGGTGGTGATCGTCGACGCCAGCGCCGCGAACACCGCGACCGGCGCGAACCACATCACGGCGCCCGTGACCTTCAGCATCACCTGCGCGAGATCGTCGATCACGCCGGTCAGGCGCTTGCCCGATTCGCCGAGCGCCGACAGCGCGGTGCCGAAGAAGATCGAGAAGACGACGATCTGCAGGATTTCGTTGTTCGCCATCGCTTCCGCGATCGACTTCGGCACCAGGTGGACCACGAAATCCTTCAGCGTGAAGGCGCCCGTCTTCAGGTTGAGGGCTGCGTCGGATGCCGGCAGCGGCAGGCTCAGGTGGCTGCCCGGTTGCAGGATCGTTGCGGTCAGCAGGCCGAGCAGCAACGACGTAAACGAAGCGATGAAGAACCAGCCGAACGCCTTGACGCCGACACGGCCTACCGCGCTGCCGTCGCCCATCTGCGCGATGCCGACGGTCAGCGTCGCAAATACCAGCGGCGCAATGATCATCTTGATCAGGCGCAGGAACACGTCGGACAGCAACGACACGTACCCGGCGACTTCCTTCGCCATGGCCGGGTCGGGAAATGCGCTATGGCAGGCGTAACCCACGGCGATACCAAGAATCATCGCGACAACGATGTACTTGGTGATGTTGTGCTTCTTCTTCATTAGTATTCCAAATCACAAAGCGTATGTTGCTAACGGCTGGCTAACTTTCGCGCCCGGCTACGAATCGAAACCCACGTCTCTCTGGGTGCGACGAGTCCGCCTTTGGCGGTCGCCATGGCGGACAAGGGGGGGCATTCTAACGCAAATGGCCCCGCGGCTTTCAAATCTGAAAGTCAGCCGGCTTGATTTGCGTCCGGATGTCGTCGAAAAATCGGGTTTTGTCGCGATCCTGCCCGCTTCCTGATCGCTTCCTGCCTGCTTCCTGCCCGCTTCGGGCCTGTTTTCCGGCCCGGTCGGCGAAGGTAACCGGGTCACACCGCCGTTCGCGCCGGAATTCCCCTTCCCTCCACTGCGGCGTCGCACGATGTGACGACACTGCAAACGATCGCGACACATCCTCACAAAGATGCGCAGACCTCGACACTACGGCACGTAATGCGTCTGTAATATTTCGAAACGTTTCGCAATGCCCCCTTCCGGGCATCGGTGCGCAATCCCGCACCGGCAATGCGGAACCGGGTTCGAGTCATTGCTTTCAACACGTTGAGGCATTCATTTTCTCAGCAGTCCTGCCAAATGAATGATCGAGGAAAGGCAGCATCGTGATGAACATTCTGTATACCAACTTCCACGGCGACTACGGCAGCGGCCAGGACACCTACGTCCGCGACCTCGCCGCCGCGATGAGCCGGCACCATCGCGTGACCGTCGCGTCGCCGGAAGGGAGCCGCCTGTCGCGACTGCTGAAGGACAGTCCCGACGTGGCGATCTTCGACATGGAATTCAAGCCGCGCTGGAACCGGCTGTGCCAGGAAATCGTCCGGCTGCGCCAGCGGATCCGCGCCGAGCGCTTCGACATCATCCACGTCAACGGGTCCGCCGATCACCGGCAGGTGATGCTCGCGCTGCTCGGCTGCCGGTATCGGCCCGCGGTCGTGCTCACCAAGCACAACACCTATCGCGCCGACAGCTTCGGCAACGTGCTGCGCGCCCGGCTGGCAACCGACCACACCATCGCGGTCAGCGACTACGTGGCGAGCATGCTCGCGCTCCGGTCGCCGTACGGCAACGTCACGGTCGTCAAGCACGGCGTGCGCCGGCAGGCCGCGGAACAGCTGGCCGGCGACGAAATCCGCCGCCGCAAGATCGCGCTGTTCGGGCCGTCCGGCGCGGATGCGATCGTGCTGGGCAGCAGCGCCGGCACCGCGCCGGAGAAAGGCTGGATGGACCTGATCGCGGCGCTGGGCCGCTTGCCCGAACACGAACGCGAGCGGTTTCGCGTGCTGCTGGTCGGCGCGGAACCGTCCGGCGAGCAACGCGAGCAGATCGAGCGGCACCACATGGCGTCGCGCACCGCTTTCACCGGGCGCCTCGACGATGTGCGCGCGCCGTTCTCGATCATCGACGTGTCGTTCGTGCTGTCGTATCACGAGAGCCTGTCGTATGCGTGCCGCGAGGCGATGTCGCTCGGCTGCCCCGCGATCGTGACGCGCGTGGGCGGGCTGCCCGAGAATGTCGAGCCGGGCGTGGACGGCTGGGTCGTCCCGCCGCGCGAGCCCGAGGCGATCGAGGCCATCCTGCGCGAGATCGTGCGCGAGCCCGCGTGCCTGCGCGCGATGGGGCGCAGCGCGCGGCTGAAGGGCAAGCGCGAGTTCTCGTTCGACCGGTTCGTCGATGCAACGTTGTCCGTCTATCAGAAATCGATTCGACACAACCCCTATCGCTGGGTGACATCCATGAGGTCCGTTTAATGGCAATGAACATCTGGAAGAAGTACTGGGACCTGCGCACGCAGGAGTGCCCGTGCGACGTGCACTTCGTCGAATGGCTGGAATCCGCTCGTCTCAACGGCATCCGCATCTATCACTTCGGCACCGGCGGCCACCACCACGTCGGCGTGGAATGCGCACGGCCGCACCTGAACAACACCGTCTTCGGCGTGACGGCGTCGCCGAAGGAATACAAGTCGTACGTCGATCTCGTCACGCGGCAACCGGAGGTGAGCAAGACCTACCTGGCCTATTTCGGCGACATCTATACGAGCAATACGGACCTGCTGCCGGCGTTCGACGTCGTCACGCTGTTCCATCTGTGCGAATTCCGCGACGAGACGAACAGCCGCTACGGCGCGAAGACCGACGCCGAAGTGCTCGACCTGTTCGCACGCCATACCGCGCGCGAAGGCCACCTGCTGTTCTACAAGGGCTCGTCGGCGTACCGGAAGGCCGAGCCGATCATCGAGCAATGGGCGGCCAATGCCGATTTCACCGAAGTCGGCGACTTCAAGACCCTGCGGATTTTCCGCAAGGCCGCGTAACGCCCCGTTCCCGCGACCCGCTCATGCTGCTGTCCGCCACGCGCTACCCGATCCTGATGTATCACCAGATCCGCACGCTGCCGCCGCCGTCCGACCGGCTGCGCAGCCTGAGCGTCGCCCCCGACGCGTTCCGCCGCCAGATGACGCTGTTCAGGCGGCTCGGCTACCGCGGCCTGAGCATGCGCGAACTGCAGCCGTACCTGCGCGGCGAGCGCAGCGGGAAGGTCTTCGGCATTTCGTTCGACGACGGCTTTCTCAACGTGCTCACGCATGCGATGCCCGTGCTGAACGCGCTCGGCTTCACCGCGACCTGCTACTTCGTCGCCGGCCGGTTCGGCGGCGAGAACGACTGGGATGCGGGTGCCGATACGGCACGCTCGCCACTCATGACGTGCGCGGACATGCTCGCATGGCGCGATCGCGGCCACGAAATCGGCTCGCATACGCTCGATCACGTCGCGCTGTCGCACGTGCCGGCCCACGTGTCGGCGGTTCAGATCATCGAATCGAAGCGGCGGCTCGAAGCGTTGAGCGGCCAGCCTGTCGAATCGTTCTGCTACCCGTACGGCGATCTCGACCCGCGCGTGCGCGACCAGGTCGCCGCCGCCGGCTACCGCAACGCGACGACGACCCGGCGCGGTTGCGCCGGGGCATCCGACGATGCGTTCCTGTTGCCGCGCGTTCCGGTGGCGGGCGGGGTCGGTGCGATGCGGCTCTGGTTCAAGTGTGTGAAGGCGCGGGTTCGGACGCGCAGGTAGCTCGCGCTGGATCGACTGCATTGATGGCTATTGTGGCCACCGGCTGCGGAAGGCGAGCAGGCCGGTCAGTGCGATCACCATGAACATGACCCATGCCGGCGCGAGCACCGTCCAGCGTGCGGCTGCGCTGCCGATGAAGTTGCCCAGCATCCCGCCGATCGCCCACGAAATCGCTGACGCACCGAAATAGCGGCCGGCGTTGCCGTCCGTCGTCAGGCTGGCGAGCGCGATGTTCGACGCGGGAAGAATCAGGCTTTCGCCAAACGTGAATACGATCGCGAACACGATCAGGATCACGAGCGACGAATCTGCGCCCCGATCGCGGACGACCAGCCATGCCGCAAGCGCAAAACAGCCGCACAACGACGCATGCCCGATCACCATCATCGATCGCCAGCCCGTACGCTGAAACCAACCCATGCCGAGCCAGGCGGTGGCGATTCCCATCAGCGCATTCGTGATGTAGAACGGCCTCACGCCGTTG
>JABLTH010011403.1_pt1 | contig 68030 bp, 68 predicted proteins | sample 7875711 | NCBI WGS metagenome assembly JABLTH01 (sample SAMN14941262, study PRJNA633318) | bioreactor metagenome | isolation source: bioreactor | place: China | collected 2019-03-05 | reverse complement strand
GGAAGTGCCGGGCGAGTTTAACCAGATACTTGGAAAATTCCTTGCCAGATTAAGCACACCTGCTGCAACAGTTTAACAATTATTTTTGTCTCTATACTATTAACCTCTGCCGTTCGTTATCATCTTAACAACAGCAGCAATAGTAAAGCTGAAACGCAATGTTAACCGTAGAACTCATAAACAGCAATATACCCCGCCTCACACTGCAGGACGCTGTGAGCAAGGCACTGCAACTGGTAAACGATTACCGGGTAACCCACCTGCCTATTGTACAGGATGAAAAATACCTGGGACTGGTGAGTGAAGACGACCTGCTGGATATGGATGATGAGCGGATGCCCCTTGAACTGATGCAGGATTCCTTTGTATACGCCGCCGTTTCAGAAAATGAACATTTTTTAACTGCCGTTAACTGCAGCAACCAGTTTGAAACCTCCGTGGTACCCGTTATCAATGAAGAAAAAGAATTGCTGGGCGTTATTACCACACCCGATCTGCTGAAAGCGCTGGGCAATTTTGCCGGCACCAACGAAATTGGCGGCATCGTGGTGCTGGAAATGGAACGCAGCCAGTTTGCCATTTCAGAAATAAGCCGCATTGTTGAAAGCAACGATGCCACCATACTGCACCTGAACACAACGGTACATCCCGAAACAGGATTGCTTACTGTAACCATACACATCAATAAAAAAGAGATAGCCGCCATTGTGGCCACTTTTGAACGGTATGATTATGATGTGATCTATTATTTTGGAACAGAAAACTTTGAGAACGAGATACACACCAACTACCGCCACCTGATGAACTACCTGGATATTTAGTTCATGCAGCGTTTGCCGTTATCTTCGTCAACATAAAATTTCATTGCACACAAGAAGTAACAAGCATTGCTGAACACAAAACTGATATCATGTACCATTTTACTTCTTGTGATGGGCATTGTTGTAATGGCCCAGCCACAACTTACCACCAGGCCGGCTACAGATTCCATCGCCAAATTTTTTGTAAAAGACATCATCATCAAAGGTAACCGCAAAACAAAAGAATATATCATCCTGCGGGAGATGCAGTTTAAAAAAGGCGATTCCATACCCGTTGCCGCCATTAACAAAGAACTGGAACAGGCCAAAAGCCAGATCTATAACACCACACTGTTCAGTGAAATAAAACTCGATTACCTGGTAAGATCGGCCTACGATATTATTGTGGTGGTTGACCTGCGGGAGCGATGGTACATTTATCCCGTGCCGCAATTTAAAATTGTGGACCGCAATTTCAATGAATGGATCAAGACCTACGGTGCCAGCTTAAAGCGGGTGAACTACGGGCTCAAGTTTGTGCATTACAATCTAAGCGGGCGCAGGGACCAGCTGCGTTTATATTTTCTCAATGGTTTCAGCCGCGACTTTTCCTTCAGCTATAATGCACCATACAGTAACAAGGCATTATCTGAGGGTTTTGTAATTGGCGCCGGCTATTCGCAAAAAAAGGAACTTGCCTATAAAACCACTTTTACCGACAGCCTCCGTTTTTACACTTCCGATTCGCTGCGCAGCAAATTTGTGGGCAGCACTTTTTACGTAAACGCAGGGTACTCCATGCGCCGTGGTTTTTTTAACCGGCATTTCTTTAATATCAGTTATTCAAGGCAAACGGTGAGCGACAGTGTCATTCTTCCAAAGAATAATCCCAATTATTTTAATAATAACAGCTCTTCAGCAAATATCATCGAGCTCAATTATGCATGGCAATACAGTAATGTGAATAATGTGCTGTATGCCACAAAAGGCAAAACTGCCTTTGCAGCCTTATCAAAAAGAGGGTTGGGTTTTACAGGGGGCATCAATGCATTTACCGTTGAAGCAGGGCTCAACAGGTATTTTGACCTGCGTAAAAACTGGTTCAGCAGTTTCCAGCTCAGTGGCAAGATACGCCTGCCATTTTACCAGGCTTATATCAACCAGCGCGGACTTGGTTATGGAGACACATATCTCCGCGGACAGGAATACCTCGTAATAGATGGCGTGGCCACAGCATTGGCAAAATCAACACTCAAAAAAAAGCTGGCGGAGTTTAAGATCAAACTGCCTTTTAAAATGCGCACACTTTCCTATATCCCTTTTACTTTTTTTGGAAAAGTGTATGGCGATCTTGGCTATGCATATAACAAACCGCAATTTGTATCTGACCTCAACAATAAATTATTATACACCGGAGGTTTTGGTATTGACCTGCTTACCTTTTACGATCTCAATCTCCGGTTCGAATACAGTTTTAACCAATTAGGGCAAAAGGGCTTATTTTTACATACGCAGGGAGGTTTTTAAAATCAGCCTCCATAAGTTGAGCGATGAAAATAGCAATTTACAGCAGGGGTATTGAAGAAAACCAGCATAACGAAATAACCGCATTGCTTACCGAACTGGCCGCACATAACGTGGAGCCGGTTTTTTACCAGGATTTTTTTAATAAGTTTTATTCTACTGTAAAATTCAAAACCGCCTACTCCACTTTTAACTCTTCGGCAGATATTGATGAAAGCATCGACTGTATCATCAGCCTTGGTGGCGATGGCACCCTGCTGGATACAGTTGCACTTGTAAAAGGCAAAGGCACTCCCGTTGTGGGCATCAATTACGGCCGCCTTGGTTTTTTGGCCAATATCGGTAAGGGTGAGCTGCAAACAGCGGTGGAAGCACTGGTAAACGGCACTTATGTAACCGACAAAAGAACGCTGATACATTTAGATGCCAACGTGCCGCTTTTTGGCGATGTGCCCTATGCGCTCAACGAATTTACACTGCTGAAAAAAGATTCCACTTCCATGATAAAAATTCACACTTATCTCAATGGTGAATTTTTAAATACCTACTGGGCCGATGGCTTGATTGTGGCCACCCCCACCGGATCCACCGGTTATTCGCTCAGCTGCGGCGGGCCCGTGGTTTTTCCCGACAGTGCCAGTTTTGTGATTACGCCAGTTGCACCGCACAACCTCAACATACGCCCCATTGTAGTGCCAGATGACACCATCATTTCATTTGAAGTGGAAGGCCGTGCCGATGACTTCCTCTGCACGCTCGACAGCCGCCGCGAAATTGTAACCAAGGAAATTCAGCTGGCGGTTCGTAAAGAAGAATTCGGCATCAACCTCATCCGCCTCAATGAAAATAATTTTTTACAAACCCTGCGTAATAAACTGAGCTGGGGACTGGATGTAAGAAACTGATTTCTGCGAATACTGCTGTAATGCTGCCCAACGTATTGTAAAAACGGTTTTGTACATTTTTGACTTTGGGAAAAGCCAAAATGAATCTCACTTATAGTGCATACCTTTATCCATTATTTTAGTATGCCACTTAAAGTAAAACGGCTCCGCGCCATATTTATCCTGTACTGGATACTGCTCACTTATATTATTGCTGCGCTCATCTTCTGGTTTCTGGCACTTACCAAACAAAATGAACAGGCTGCCAGTTTTAAAATGCAGCGTTTGCATCCGGGCATGCCCATGTACAACCAGCAGGTATTACAGGTACAGCAGGAAGCACAGCTTAAAAAATACCAGTACGTGGGCGAAGGCGTGACTTTTTTACTGGTGATTGTGGCCGGTGCCGGTGTGGTATTTTACCTGGGACGCCGCCAGCTGAAGGAAAGCCAGCAACAGCAAAATTTTATGATGGCACTCACGCACGAGCTAAAAACACCCATTGCCGTTGCTAAACTCAATTTGGAAACCCTGCAAAAAAGAAAGCTGGAAGAACAGCAACAGCAAAAACTCATTCAAACCACCCTTCAGGAAGCAAACCGCCTCAATTCACTTTGCAACAATATGCTGCTCTCTTCACAAATTGATTCAAGGGGACTCACCGTAAGCAGCGAAGACATCAATATCAGTGAAGTAGCCGCATCCTGCGCCGGGGATTATATACAGCGTTTCCCCGCAAAAAAAATCGTTACCAGTATAACTCCCGACCTGTTTGTTGCAGGCGACCGCCTGTTGCTGCAAATGGCCATGAATAATTTAATTGACAATGCCATTAAATACTCCCCCAAGGAAGGTACGGTTACAGTTGAGGCTGCTGCCGGTAATGGTAATGTGGTAATAAAAGTAAAAGACGAGGGTAAAGGCATTGAAGCAGCAGAAAAGAAAAAGATATTTACAAAGTTCTACCGCATTGGCAACGCGGCCACCAAGGCTGCCAAAGGCACAGGGCTGGGATTATACCTTACAAAAAAGATCGTTCACGAACATAAGGGCAACATAACTGTGGAAGACAATACACCTGCAGGCTGTATATTTATCATCACATTGCCATTAATGGATTAATTTAGCACAGTGGAGCAAAAATTTTCAATTTTACTGGTGGAGGATGAAGAAAACCTCCAGGAAGCATTAAAGCTGAACCTTGAACTGGAAGGTTACAGCGTTACAGGCGTTTATGATGGTGCAGAGGCGCTGAAAACCGTACAGCAGGAATATTTCAGTTTGATCATACTGGATGTGATGCTGCCCGAAGTGGACGGTATTACCGTTTGCGAAACCATACGCCTGCAAAACCCCGACATTCCCATTTTAATACTGAGTGCAAAAAACAGCAGTGCCGACCGCATACTGGGCTTAAAAAAAGGCGCCGATGATTACCTTACCAAACCCTTTAACCTGGAAGAACTGCTGCTGCGTGTGAACAAGCTCATCAGGAAAAGCGAGCGCATGACGGCCAGGCAACCCTTACCGGAAGTATACGAGTTTGGCAAAAACAAGATCGATTTTAAAGCACTGGAAGGTTTTACGTTTGAAAACAAACATGTAACACTTACCAAAAAAGAAGTGATGCTGCTGAAGCTGCTGATAGAAAATAAAAATGAAGTGGTAACTAGGGAAAAAATATTACAGGCAGTTTGGGGCTACAATGTATACCCCACCACAAGAACCATCGATAACTTCATTCTTAACTTCCGCAAATATTTTGAAGAAGACAGCCGTAACCCACGGCACTTTCATTCGGTAAGGGGCATCGGCTACAAATTTACCGATTATTAGTTTTTCAGTTTCCTGGTTTGAAAGTGTCAGCATGAGCCCGTCGAAGGCATTTGTCAAACTAAACCCCGGTTTACTTTTTGTAGGTTTCCAGTAACTGAATCATGTCTGCCGCGGCGTTATACAATTCCTGCTTTTTTTCCTGCGCAGGAAAAGGAGTGTACAGCTGCAATTCCACCTCATTCATCAGTTCCTGCAGTTTAATAACGGTGCCGGTAGATACGTTTTGTTTATCCAGTTGCTCGGTAATGATCTTTTTATTGAGCATTGCAGCGGGAATAGCTAACCTGTTTGCCAGGTATGCTTTCAGCGCAGCATCCAGCTCCCGGTAAAATGCGGCACTCTCTCCTTCCAGCAGCAGGAAAGATTTTTCGAGATAATTTTTTTCTTCTTTTACGGGCAGCTCAATTGCGGGTTCGGGATTTACCGCGGCTGCAGCAGCTGCCTCCTGTTTGGCCTTTTCATCTTTTCGTTTATCAAGTTTCAGCCATATTAATAAAATCAGTGCAATTAAAAATACAACCGTGCTCACCACCCAGCGGCGGTTGCTGATAAATTTATTCAGCCAGCTTTTTTGTTCCTCCTTCACTAATACTGCCACTGCTTTTTTACCGGTTCCTTTTGTAACCGTAAACTTTATTGGCCCGGTAGAATCAGTTTTATACCTGCCCGTTACCGGATCAAAATAACTGAACACTACGGGCGGTAAAACATAAGTACCGGGCTCAGTAACTGTAAAATCCCAGCTCAGCATTTTACGGCCGCTCACCGGTACCGTTGTTTTGCTGATATCTTCTGTGGTTGCCGGTTCAAACCCTTCAATGCCTTCCGGCCATTTTACATCGGGGGCTGTTACCATTGGCAGGTTACCGCCTCCCTTAATAATCACGTTCAGTTTACCGGCATCATCGGTGCTGAACTGATTTTTTTCAAGTGCGCCTTTGATGGTAAACGAACCTACCGCTCCCTTAAAGGCTGCAGGCACATTTTCGGCGGGCAATGGTTTTACATTAATGGTAACCGGTTTGTTCTGCAGCGTTACTTTTTGTGTTTCCATCCCTTCAGGTGGAATGGAAGCATCTGCAAAATCACGGAACACATCATTCGCCATATCATGCTGCCTGCTGGCATATTCTTCTTTAATGAATTGCACATTGTTATCCACCTGCGCCGCTTCCAGTTCAAGACTGCCTGCCTGCAACGGGTACAGCTGCACTTTACGGATAACGTATACGTTGTATTCACGTCCGTTGAGTGTTTCCCTTGTATAACTCATATTATCTGCACCTGGCAGGTCAATCACCGAAAAACCGCTGAATGAAGGATTCTTTACAATATTGCTCTCGCTTTTTAACCTGGTGTACAGTTTATAGGTGGCAATCACCGGTTCGCCCAGGTAGCAGCTGGTTTTATCGGTTTGCAGTTTTACAAACATGTTGCGGCTGATCTTTTCCGACGCATCCTCTCCCTTCTTTAAAATATAATCATTGAAGGCTTCCTGCCGCGGCATATCTTCAAAAGGATTAAAGCCCGGGAAAGGATTGGTATTGGCTGGAGCCGCTGCTGAAGGAGATATTGTATTGGTAACCTTAACTGTTACAGGATTGCTTTTATAATTGTTACCATCTGCTTTTGCCGTGGCGGCAGGTATGGTATAAGTGCCCGGACCCTTTGGCTTTAAAATATAACTCAGGGCAATGTATTGTGTTACCGCGCCATTAATGGCTGTCATACCGCTTTCCTGTGCAGGGCCGCTGATAACACTAAAACCCGGGAATGCCGGTGGTGTTATTTGCTCCACACTGCGTGCATTGCTCACTTCAAAACGCAGCTGCAGCATTTCGTTTTTGCTTATTTGCGGCGCCGAAACGCTGGCGGCAAATTTTACCTGGGCTATAACAGGCAATACAGTGAACGAACAGGCAACAAAAAATATTACTGGTAAAACAAAACGCATAATTAGTGTCACAAAAATACCCCGTACAGCAGTTACTGTTTGCTGAAGATTTTATAAGTGGTTTTAAAAAACTGTTAATTACCGCCTACAGGTCGCCCTGCTGCGGACGCATTACAATCTCTTCCACGCATGCAGCCTTACTCAGTTGTGAAGCGGCATACACTGTTTGCGCCACATCAGCTGCTTCCATGATGCGGTGGTTGCTGTTATCGTAATTGCCCCAGGAATCGGTAAGCACGGCACCAGGATACAAAGTGGTTACTTTAATATTGTGCCCTTTCATTTCTTCACGAAGGTTTTTGCTAAATCCATCCATGGCAAATTTGCTGATGCTGTATGCACCACCATTATTGTAAGCATGCAAAGCGGCAATGGAGCAAATGTTGAATACATGTCCTTTTTTATGTTCCATCATCCATGGCAACACTGTTCTTGTTACATAATAGGCGCTGTACAGGTTGGTGGCTATTTGATTTTCCAGCAGCCCGTCGGGTTCGTTGTGCACATTACCAGGTTCAAACAGGCCTGCATTATTCACCAGTATATCCGGCACACCATATTCCAGGCACCAGGCGCCAAATGCCTTTGCCTCATTTTTACGGCTGAGATCAAATGGCTTTGCCTTTATAATGGCCGAAGGATATTTTTTTGAAAGCTCCTCCACCGTTTTAAAAAGTGTGGCTTCATTTCTTGCGCATAAAAACAAATGATGGCCATGCGATGCAAATATTGCTGCAATTGCTTTTCCTATTCCTTTGGATGCGCCTGTGATAATAACATTCATGATTCTTAAAATTTAGATTGTAGATTGCATCTTTTAAGCAAAGCTAAAAGCTCAAAACGGCAATCTCAAATGAAATATCACCATCTTTTTTTTGATCTTGATCATACCCTGTGGGATTTTGATGCCAATGCAAAGGACACGCTCACCGACCTGTACAAACGTTTTGACCTTGATAGCCGGGTGGCGGCACCATTTGAGGATTTTTACAGGAAATATTTATACCATAATGAAATATTGTGGGACAAATACCATAACGGGCAAATAACCGCCGATGAGCTCAAATGGAAACGCATGTGGCGCACATTGCTGGATTTTAAAATTGGCGATGAACCCCTGGCTAAGGAACTGAGCAGCGCTTTTTTGGAACTGCTGCCCACCAAAAAAAACCTCTTTCCCTATACATTTGAGATACTGGATTACCTGTTGCAAAAAAATTACCAGCTGCACCTTATCACCAACGGATTTGAAAAAACGCAGTGGAGTAAACTGCATAACAGCGGACTGGCAAAATATTTTACCCATGTCATTACCTCGGAGGGCAGCAACAGTTTAAAACCGCAAAAGGAAATTTTTGAATTTGCCATGAATAAGGCGGGTACCTCTACCGGGCACAGCATTATGATTGGCGATAACCTGGAAGCCGATATACAAGGTGCCATGAATGCAGGCATGGATACCATTTTTGTAAATCACATTAACGCCAGTACAGTGCTGCAACCCACTTATATCATTACGCATTTAAAGGAACTGGAAGCCATCTTTTAGGTGTAACAACCGGAACGCTCAATGCTGACTGGATGTTCTTCTTATTTTTCATTTGACGAAAGCAATAAAAAAAGCCGTGGCGCAAAGCACCACGGCCAATAAGTTGTTGCAGCAAGATTACATTTTTGCTGTTGCAGCTTTGTCTTTGCAGCAGGATTTTTTTGCTGCTGCTTCTTTTGAGCAGCATTCTTTTCCTTTTGCACATTTTTTCTTTTTGCCCTTGTCGGTTGAAGCAAAAGCAACACCAGCAACGAGTAAAGCAGCTGAAGCGAATAAAAGTACTTTTTTCATAATGCTATTTTAGTGATTAATCGGTATAAAAATAATATATCAAAGGCAGGCAGCCAAGAACAGGTTGTTAAAATTACAAACTGGCAATAATATCAATACCGCCCTGCACCACCTGGTTCAGCTGCACATTTACTTTAGTGCCAACGGGCATCAGCAGGTCTACCCTGCTGCCGAATTTTATAAAGCCCATTTCATCGCTCTGGTTTACTTTTTGGCCAACCTGTAAATAATTTACAATACGTTTGGCCAGTGCCCCCGCAATTTGCTTGGCAAGTATTTCGGTATTGCCCTTGCGGTACACCACAGAATGACGTTCATTTTCGGTGGATGATTTGGGGTTCCAGGCCACAAGGTATTTTCCTTTGTGATACTGGCTGTACACCACATCGCCGCTAACCGGGTTGCGGTTTACGTGCACATTGGCAGGACTCATAAAAATAGATACCTGCAATACTTTGGCTTTGAAATATTCTTCGTCAAATGTTTCTTCAATTACCACCACCTTGCCATCGCAGGGCGATACTACTGCGGTTTCATTTACGGTAAGCTTGCGTGCCGGTATGCGAAAAAACGAAATCAGGAACAGTAATAAAAAAAGTGTGGCAAAAAAAATGATCCAGCACAAAACAGGCACTGATGCACTGAAAAAGTACAGCATTGCAAAATTAATGGCGCCAAAAACCAAGGTGCCGATGGCGATGGATTTATAACCTTCCCGGTGTATCGTCATGCTTTTGATTTGAGCGGCAAAGATAGGAATAAGAGGGAAGAATGAAGAAGGAAGCGGAAAGATTTAGCATGCATGCTGCTGTGCTTTACAAGGGAGCTTATCACTATCCATGCATAAACAACTGTACATACAACCAAACCACCGGGGCAGCAAAAAGCAGGGAATCAAAGCGGTCTAAAAAACCGCCATGCCCGGGCATGATGCTGCCACTGTCCTTAACGCCGGCCATGCGTTTGAGTTTGCTTTCAAACAAATCGCCCATGGTACCAAAGATGGCGCACAGGGCTGCGATGATAGCCGCATCTTTTACAGGCAACAGCTTTGAGAAATAAGCGATCAGTGCAATTACCAGTACACATAACAGCGCCCCGCCAATGGTCCCTTCCCATGTTTTTTTGGGAGATATTTTTGAGAAAGGTGTTTTACCAATAAGCGAACCCACAATATAAGCCATGGTATCGTTGATCCAGATAGAGAATATGATAATGGCTGCATAAATATAACGGTACTCAAAATATTCGTAAGGCGGGCCGGCTGTATAAATTTCATATTTGGTGGCAACGCTTATTAAAGCCAATACTGGTACTGTGATATAAAAAATACCCAGCAGGCAAAAAGGAAAAAATTTAGTACCATAAATTTTCCTGGCAAGTTTTACAAACTCGTACCAGCAGCCAAAATGCACAATGGTGAACAATGCTAAAAAACTCCAGTAATTCCAGAACAGCCCGGTCAGCATTACCGCCACAAACACCACAGCGGTGAGCGACCGGGTTTTAAGGGTTTGCAGGTTTAGTGCCATAGTTTATTGTTGTGCTATCAGCGGTTCGTTACCAAATACCAGGTTTTCTTTTAAGCCAATGCGATTGCGGTTTTCTTTACTCATTTTTACCAGCATTAAAAACAATCCGTATAAAACAGCCGCCGTGATAATAATGCTCCATATGGGCAATTTCGTTTCCTGCTGGTTGATCTCCGCCGCTTTATTATGCAGGTTACTGTAAAATAAAAATGCCAGTGCCGTAAGGTTATTAAAGAAATGCGCAAAAATGCTTACCCATATATTTTTAGTGAAGTAAAATATCAATCCCAGCGCAGCGCCCAGCACAAACCGGCTCAAAAACAAATAATAAGACCCATGCACCAGGCTAAAAAGAACAGAAGCAATAAAGATGGCCAGCAATGGTTTCCTGGTCCAGCGCTCAATTAAATTCTGCACCGCACCCCTGAAAAGCATTTCTTCAAAAATGGCAGGCACAAATGCTATCACCACAGCTGCAATAATAAACTGCCTCCAGTCTTTTAAATTACTCATGCTTTTAACTGATTGTGCATACAGCTCTTCGGCCGCTTTTGCTGCTGAATCCATTGCTGGAAAATATTTCAATGCGGCCTTGCTGATATCTTCAAACGGGCCGGCCATGGCATTGGCAAAAACCATTATAAAAAAAACCACCAGCAACTGCAGCACATTAAAATATTTTGAAAACCCTGCCCACAATAATTTTTTATGGCAAATAAGTACAAATGCCAGCGAAGGCAGGAACATCATAAAAAAAGTGCCGGCTATCTGAGCCGTTTGTGCATAGCCAGAATTTTCGGGTTTTAACAGTGCGGCTGCCAATGCTTCGGTATTTTTCATCGCATCTGCCATATTCCCCCCCATGGCCTGCAGCGCAATGGCCACAGTAATTAAACTGCCGATCATAAACCCTGCGCCAGTCAGTCCCAGTAAAATCGCCAGCTGGCTCCAGTAAGTAAAACGCCCCTGCTGCTGCACCATAGTTTGCAATTATAAGTTGTAAATTTGTGGCAAAAATAGGGCATTGCCTCTGAAGCGCCGGGCCGCTGCAATAATTGAGCATTTTAGCTGAACAAAGTTGCTCTGCCCACGGGCTGCCGGATTGAAGCGAAAAGGAGGCAACCCCGGCAGCGGTTGAAAACCCTGCAGGCGGTTGACGAACTTGCAGCACAAAGCCGGAACAGCTGCTGCAAAAAGTACAAGAGCTTAAAGCCCCAGATTTATAATTAGTGTAATTCATAAAATTCGTGTAAGGAGTGATAAAAATTGGTGAACATATTGAACTGCCTGATTTCCCGCTGTTGCTGGCGCCGATGGAAGATGTGAGCGACCCGCCTTTTCGTGCGGTATGCAAAGACAATGGGGCCGACCTGATGTACAGCGAATTCATCAGCAGCGAAGGACTGATACGTGATGCCATTAAAAGCAGGCGCAAACTTGATTTTACAGAAGAAGAAAGGCCTTTTGGCATACAGATATTTGGCGGCGATGAGGAAGCGCTTGGCCTGAGTGCGAGGATTTGCGAAACGGTAAAACCAGACTTAGTGGATATCAACTTTGGCTGCCCGGTAAAGAAGGTAGCCATGAAGGGTGCAGGCGCCGGGGTGCTGAAAGATATTGACCTGATGGTGCGGCTCACCAGCGCCGTTGTACAATCTACTTCGCTGCCGGTTACGGTTAAAACCCGTTTGGGCTGGGATGATAATACAAAGAACATTGAAGAAGTGGCCGAACGCCTGCAGGATGTGGGCATAAAGGCACTCACCATACATGGCCGCACCCGCACACAGATGTACAAGGGCGAGGCCGACTGGACACTGATTGGTAAAGTAAAAAATAATCCGCGTATAAACATTCCCATATTCGGCAATGGTGATATTGACAGTCCGGAGAAAGCCGTGGAATATAAAAAACGTTATGGCGTGGATGGCATTATGATTGGCCGTGCCGCCATTGGTTATCCCTGGATATTTAACGAGATCAAACATTTTGTAAAAACCGGCGAACACCTGGCTCCGCCATCGATAGAAGCCCGTGTGGAGGTTTGCAAAAAACATTTGCACCGCTCCTTTGAATGGAAGGGACCGAAAGTGGGCATTTTTGAAATGCGCCGTCACTATGCCAATTACTTAAAAGGCATGCCCGGCATTAAAGAATACCGCGGAAGACTGGTTACTTTAAATACGGTGGAAGAGATTGAAGCGGTATTGGATGAAATACTCGAAAAATACCGGGATTTTGTTTTTGATAAAGCGCCTATTGAACTGGTGAACTATCATGAGAATTGCCCGCTGGATTAGCATGGTGGGTCGGGACGCTTTAAGCGGCCTGCCCTGTAAACTCCTGCAGCCCCTTCATATAAATTTTCCCTCTTGCCTCCGCAAAATAATCTGCTGTTAAAGCAATTAAAGCCATTATGGTTAGCGTAAGTCCAAGGCCTTTCCAAAATATTTGAGCAGCATTGTTGCGAAAGTAAAAGAACAGGATAATACCCGCAACCGCCATTGTAATTTCCAGCCACCGGTAGACCACAAAATTTTTCATTACCGTTTGCATCCGCGGCAGTTCCCTGGTTTTTAACTCCTGGGGATTCATGCCATATGCATAGGCATTACGTTTGCGGTCGGCATCACTGCGGTTGTAAATTGTAAATCCCACAATGCCCATCAGCAGGCCTACCAGCACCAAAGGAATAGCGGCACCTCTGTAAAAATTTGTTTTGAGTGCAAAAAAGAAAACCAGCGCAGCAGTCACTGCCGCTGCACCAATGCAGATAAACAGCAGGCTCCCGCTTTTTTCGGCGATGAAGTATTTTTCTATATCGGCTTTTGTAAACAAATTCAGCGGTTATTATTTCAGTGCGTTTACCACTTCATCACTCAGGGGTGATACAGAAGGATCAAAATAATTGACCAGCACCCCGTTTTCATTAACAAGATACTTAGAAAAATTCCATGTGGGCTGTTTTTCATTCCAGCCATTTTGGGCAGCATCACTCAGCCATTTGAATACCGGGTTCTGCCTGCCGCTCTTAACCACGCTGCTTTTTTTCATCAATGGAAAGCTAACACCAAAGTTCAGTTTGCAGAACTGCGCAATTTCGGCATCACTGCCTTTTTCCTGTTCTTTAAAATCATTGGCGGGGAAGCCCAGTATCACCAGTGTTTGCTGATGTCCTTCGTATAATTTTTGCAGATCGTTGTACTGGTTAGTGTAGCCGCAGTTACTGGCTGTATTCACCAGCAAAACTTTTTTTCCTTTCAGCTGTGCAAAATCAAACAGGGTGCCATTGTTCAATGTGTCTTTTAAAGAATAAAAATCAACAGCAGGTTGCTTGCCGGTATTGGCCAGTTTTTGTGAGTTTTTGCCCGTAAGCTTTGTGAACCACATCCACACAGGGTAGACGGCTTTTAAAAATTTTTGCCGGTAAGTCATATTTACAGAATTTCTGTTTACAAATTGTACGTATCCCAAAAAGCAGATTACTAATGCAGAAATAACAATAAAGAATCTTTTTAGTTTACTATATCTCTTCATACTGTAATGAATTATCAACTATTCATTTTTTAATTATCCATTACCTTATCACCCATTTAAACAGCTTTAGCTTCCCTTTGAAAGGCGGGTATTTTATTGCCGGGTCGAACCAGGCGGGTGTTTTCATCACCGCTTTTTTATGTGTGAATGTATCAAAGGAATTTTTTCCATGATAATTGCCCGTGCCGCTAAAACCCCTTCCACCAAAAGGCAGGTGATGATTGGTTAAGTGCCAGCTGGAATTATTTACACAGCCGCCGCCAAAAGGCACCCGCTGCAGCCATTGCTTTTCTTTGCTGCTGCTGGAAGTGTATACATAAAAAGCCAGCGGGTTGGGATGTGCATCAATAACCTTTTTTGCTTCTTCAAAACTGCTGAACGGAATGACTGGTAATACCGGTCCGAAAATCTCATCCTGCATTACCGTATCGCTCAATGAAACATCTTCCAGCACTGTTGGGGCTATCATCAGCGCTTCACGGTTATGCCCGCCTCCAAATACTATTTTGCCCTGTTGTAAATAACCGGCAATACGGTCAAACTGTTTTGCATTGATGATCTTTCCATAATTGTATGACTGGCCCGGGTCACTTCCAAAAAACTGCAGGCAAATTTTTTGCAGTTGCTGCAGCAGCTCTTCTTTTTTACTTTCATGCACCAGCACATAATCGGGTGCCACACACATTTGCCCGGCATTGGAAAATTTGGTCATGGCAATACGCCGTGCAGCCACTTTTATATTGGCATCTGCTTCCACCACGCAGGGACTTTTTCCCCCAAGCTCCAGCGTTACCGGCACTAATTTTTCGGCAGCCATTTTATAAATGAGCCTGCCAACAGCAGTGCTTCCGGTATAAAACACATGATCAAAAACAAAATCATTCATCATAGCAGGTATCACCGTAGCCCCATCACCTTCTGTAAACAAAATATATTCCGGTGCAAAAGTTGCTTCAATCATCTTTTTCATAACCGCTGCGGTGGCTGGTGCAAACTCACTGGCCTTCAGTACAGCACAATTACCGGCAGCAATAGCGCCCACCAGCGGAGTAAACAGTAACTGCAGGGGGTAATTCCACGGACCAATAATAAGCACCAGGCCCAAGGGTTCCTTCATCACAAAACTTTTAGATGGCAGGTTCAGCAAATTCGTCTTCACCAGTTCGGGCTGCATCCATCTTTTTAAATTTTTGAGTGTGGCATTGATCTCGCTCAGTAAAAAACCGGTGTCTGTAACCCAGGATTCTTCAGGGCTTTTCTTCAGGTCGGTATGCAATGCCTCGTGCAATGCAGTTTCGTATTGCAGCAGTGCCTGCTTCAGTTTTTCCAGTTGCTTTTTTCTAAACGAAAAAGACTGGGTGGCCCCGCTTTCAAAATAACTGCGCATTTGCTGCAGCTGGTTAATGTCTGCCATTACAACTAAATTTGCCGAAAGTTACTCAAAAGGAAGTCAAGTTTTAAGATTGGGCTTTCTTGTACTGCAAAACTCAAAAAGAACCAGGATGACCGACGAGCAATACATGGAGCAGGCACTTAAAGAAGCCCAAAAAGCATTCGATGCAGGAGAAGTGCCGGTAGGTGCTGTGCTGGTACTGAATGGTAAGATCATTGCAAAGGCACATAACCAGGTGGAGCTGCTGAACGACAGTACGGCGCATGCAGAAATACTGGCTTTAACCACTGCCTATAATTTTTTGGGCAGTAAATACCTGCCCGATGCCACTTTATATGTAACGCTGGAGCCCTGCCTCATGTGCAGCGGCGCTCTGTACTGGAGCAAGATAGGCCGGATTGTATTTGGCGCAGCCGATGAAAAAAACAGCTACCGCAGAAGTACGGGCAACAATAACCCCTTTCATCCAAAGACGGAGATAACCGGTGGAGTTTTACAAGAAGATTGTGCGCAGCTGATGAAAGATTTTTTTAAGGCCAGGAGATGATTACTGCACCACCAGTTTTTTCTTTACCAGTTTGTCTTTCTGGCGCAGCACAATAAAATAAACACCGGCGGGTAAAGAGAACATCAGTACCAGGTTTTCGTTGCCATTTGCCAGCAGGCGCTCATCGCTTCGTTCCACACCGCCCTGCAGGTTCACAATCTGCACCTGCACCATTCCGGGTGCAAAGCCATGCAATTCCAGTTCTGCTTTATTTTTGGCGGGGTTGGGATAAAGCTTTACCGAAGGTTTTTCCTTGAACGCCGTATCTGGATTGGATTTTTTAGATGCAGTGATTCCAATACTATCGGCCACAGTACTGCCTGTTACCTGTGCCTTGCAGGCACAAATTCCCAAAAACGAAAAGATAATAAAGAGAAATTCTTTCATCGTAAGGCAGAATAGGAAACCAATAACGTAAATTTGTTTTCCATATTTCATAACAGAATCTTAAAACTTAAACACTATGGCATTTACGTTACCGGCTCTGCCCTACGCACACGATGCACTGGAGCCACATATCGACACGCTGACCATGCAGATACATCATGGTAAACACCACCAGGCTTATGTTGACAATTTAAATAAAGCCATTGCAGGCACAGAGAATGAAAATAAACCGCTGGCCGAACTGGTAAAACACGCTGGCGCCATTTCTCCCGCTGTACGCAATAACGGTGGTGGTCACTGGAACCATACTTTCTTCTGGGAAAGCCTGGCACCAAACGCTGGCGGGGCGCCAACAGGCAAACTGTCCGATGCCATCAATGCAGCTTTTGGCAGCTTTGATGCATTCAAAGAAAAATTTGCCAATGCAGGCATGACCCGTTTTGGAAGCGGCTGGGCATGGCTCATTGTTAAAGACGGCAAACTGGAAATATCTTCCACTCCCAACCAGGATAATCCTTTAATGGAAATTGCCGATGTAAAAGGCACACCCGTTTTAGGTGTGGATGTTTGGGAACACGCTTACTACTTAAAGTACCAGAACCGCAGGGCCGATTACCTGGGTGCGTTCTGGAACGTGGTAAACTGGGGCAAGGTGGCAGAGCGTTTCGCTGCTGCATAGTTTTTGTGACAGGCATTTGTTCTTTATCAAACATTGTTGTGTCACTCACTTGTACGCCAAAACAGCTTTCAACAAATCCATTTCAAAGCTGCAATCTCACCGGTTGCAGCTTTTTTATTTTTATCCTAACTTGTAAAATAAACCCGCTGTATGAGATCGTATTTACTGATAGCAGTTGCTGGCGTCATATCATTAAGCGCAAAGGCCGATACGCCCGGTAAAAAAGAAATGCATGAAAGCAAAGTGAGTTTTCAAAACATCAAACAATGGGGTGGTTACAGTTTTCATTACAACTTTCATTATGGCGATAATCCGGGCATCATTACTGCAGATACCACCATGGTGATACCCGGCAGTGGCGGCGCACCCGATGGTTTTGAGTTTTGGGCCATCAATAACAAAACCGGCAAAAGTACCGATACCGTAAGCTTTTACAATTATTACGACCCGGATAAAGTGATCATCTTAACAGGTTTTAAGGGAGATTCCCTCCTGTTTACCAATGCCGAATTATCCAATGCCAATGAAATTGTAACTAACACCAATACAGACAGTATCAACAATAATGAGCTGGTAAAAGAGGCAGCATCAGTAACAAGATCGCATTATTATAAAATTACGGCTTATTCGGTTGTGGCATTGATTGCGCTGGCAGCACTTGTGTGGTTCTTTTTACAGAGAAGAAAAAAGCAAACAGTTTAATACATCAGGGCACCGGGTCGTATCCATGCCCGCCCCAGGGATGACATTTACTCACTCTTTTTATGGTGAGCCATAACCCCTTTACGGGGCCATATTTTTTTAATGCTTCAATACCATAATGGGAACAGCTGGGGGTAAACCTGCACTTATTGCCCAGCCATGGAGAAATGATCCACTGGTACAGCTTTATTAAAACGATCAATGGAAAACTAAGTATTTGCAGCAGGGTTTTCATGTATGGCTTTTTTAAGTCGTTTGATGGCCGCATGCATTTTTTCAAACACCGTATCATAATCCGGCAACTCATTGCCTGTATAAATAAAAAAAGTATTCAGCACCTTCATTTCATTTTCACAACTATGCAGCAGTTCATTTTTTTGCAGGCGGTATCCCTCACGCATCAGCCGTTTTACCCGGTTACGGTCAACCGCATTTTTAAAGTAACGTTTGCTTACCGAAAAACCGGCCTGTACATTTCCGGTGGCACCCGGCAAAATCTTATACACCACCCGGAATGGAAACACCGAAAACGACGCCCCTGTCTTAAACAGCTGATCAATCTGTTTAACACTTTTAAGCTTTTCGCTTTTGCCAAATGTATATCGTGGCGTTGTTTCCAATAAGTCAAAATTAAAAAGTCCTGCCGGTTTACCAGCAGGACTACTATTATTACGATAAGATACCGTTCATTTATTTTTTAGAACCGTGTTCGCTGGAAACAGTCAGTTTATGACGTCCTTTCTTCCTGCGGCTTGCTAAAACGGCACGGCCGTTTGCACTTTGCATACGCTTACGGAAACCGTGTACAGTTTTCCTGCGACGCTTATGGGGCTGATACGTTCTTTTTTTACCTGGCATTGTTTTAAATTTTTACCCTGCTTTAGAGGCAGGCTAGCTTTAACAAAATAAGTTTTCTAAAACATCCATCAGGGCACCATCCCTGCTGATTGTGAAAGGACGGCAAAGGTAAGGGGAAAACAGCTATTTTTAGCACTGAAACGGGTCTTTTTTGCCATTACAGGGCCAAATGCTGCGATTTTACCGGTTTGCCATAAAAAATGGCGGCATGGTTATCAAAATCTTCGGCAGAATCAGTGGTGAAAAAAGCGGTTAGCCCTTTCTTACTGCATCTTTCCGCTATTTCGGGGTGCCGTTGCAGGTAACCGGCAAGACTTTCGGCCACTATTTTCCCCTGCGAAAGCAGGGTGACCCCTTCCGGGATAAACTGCCGGATCTTTTCCTGTAATAAAGGATAATGCGTGCAACCCAGTAAAATAGTGTCAATATCGGCCGACTGCTGCAGTAACAGCTGCAGGTCTTTCTTTACAAAATAATCGGCGCCTGCGCCTGCATATTCATTATTCTCTATCAGCGGCACCCACATAGGGCAGGCATGCTGGTACACTTTGATGCCGGGATAAAATTTATGGATCTCGATGGGATATGAGCCAGACTGCACCGTTCCTGCAGTACCTAAAATACCTACCGATTTTGTTTTAGTAAGTGACCCTATGATCTCGGTAGTAGGTCTTATCACCCCCAGCACCCGTTTGGAAGGATCCATTTTGGCAAGATCGTTTTGCTGTATGGTACGCAAGGCTTTTGCAGATGCGGTATTGCAGGCCAGTATCACCAGCGGGCAACCCTGTTCAAAAAACCATTGCACACACTCCAGTGTGTAATGGTACACTGTTTCAAAACTGCGTGGACCATAGGGGGCACGGGCATTATCTCCCAAATACAAATAATCATATTGCGGCAGCTGCTTTACTATTTCCTTTAAAACAGTAAGACCTCCATAACCGCTGTCGAAAACACCAATGGGAGACTGATTCATGCTTCAAAAATAAGTAAATGATATTGTAGCGAACTTTATTATTACAATAGAGTTGTTTCGCCAGTATTCCAAAATAAAAAAGCCACTCCGCTGAAGAAGTGGCTTTTTAATATTGCAATTAATTTAACTTATTGTTTGCCTGCTGGCTTGGTGGCAGGTGCTGCTTCTTTTGCAGGAGCGCCGGCGGGTGCTGCAGGAGTTTCTTTGATACCCAGTTCCTTTTTAACCAGGCCAATTACATCATCACCGGGAGGGCCAACAATTACCGAATTAACATCCAAAATATATGAATAGCCATTTTTCTTTGCAACAGCTTTAATGGCATCCATGGCCTTTTGCTGAATGGGTGCAAATTTTTCCTGTGCTTTCTTTTTAGTCAGGTCCTGTGCTTCCTGCTGGAAGTTATTTACACGCTGGATCAGTTTAATGATCTCGTCTCTTTTGATTTCTTTCATGCTTGCAGACATGGTAGCAGAGTCTTTTACAAACTGCTCGCTTTTGTCGTTGGCTTCTTTTTGCAGGTCATCATATTGTTTGCCTAATGATTCCTGGTATTCCTGCAGCTCTTTATTGGCTTTATCGGTTTCGGGCATTGCTGCAATTACTTCGTCTGTGCTTACATACCCGATTTTTGTTTGTGCACCGGCTCCTAAAACACTTAATGCCATTATACCGGCAACGATTAACTTTTTCATTTTTAATTTACTGTTTACTTTATAGTTTGTTTTGTTATTGTTTTGGCTGCAGGCAGCCGGTTGATTTAAATTTTATTTAACACCCAGGTTCCTCAGCACTTCATCACTCTTGTCCAGTTTGGGGTCGGCAAAGATAACGGTAATTCCTTCACTTTTATCGAGTATAAAGTCATATTGCCGGTCTACCGCCAGTTTTTGCACGGCGTTGAATACCTTGTCCTGTATGGGTTTTATCAGTTCCTGGCGTTTTTTAAACAGATCGCCTTCAAAACCAAAGCGTTTCTTCTGCAGGTCCCGTAATTCTTTTTCTTTATTATATAATTCGTCCTCACGTTTCTTTTTCAGTTCATCGCTCAGCATCACCTGTTCTGCATCATACTCTTTCAGCATTTTATTTACGATGGCCTCTTTCTGGTCAATCTCCTGCTGCCACAGTTCGCTGAACTGGTCCAGTTTTTTCTGTGCCTCTTTGTATTCAGGCATTTTATCCAGTATGTATTTGGAATCGATAATGGCGTAGCGTTGCGCATTTGCAGTAAATGCAGCGGTCATAAAGCAAAAAGCAACAATTAAAATCTTTTTCATGTTTTAACTATTAGTTTTTATTGAATCGTTATTCCGGTTCCTGGCCAAGCATGAAGGTGAATTTAGCCGCACCTTTTAACCCGCCACCCGGAGTATACCTGTCGAACCCTATACCATAATCAAATCCTAACAAACCAAACATTGGCAGAAAGAAACGCATACCCAAACCGGCGCTGCGGCGCAGCTTGAAAGGATTGTATTCTTTAAAATTATACCAGCCGTTTGCCGCTTCAAAAAATGCCAGTCCGTAAATAGTGCTGCTGGCACTGGTGCTGAACGGATACCTGAGTTCCAAAGAATACTTATTAAAAATAGTAAAATACTGGCCGGTTGATCCGTTATCGGGATTGATTTTTGGATTTGAACTGGAATAAATAGGATAGCCACGGTGTGCAATGATATCGTAACCCAGCAATGCATAACTGTTGCTTAAGCCGGCATCTCCCACCTGGAAGCGCTCAAATGGTGATATTTCCAGGTCAGGATTATACCTGCCGATAAAACCATATTTCGCAGCTGCTTTTAAAATAAACTGCTTGTTCTTTTCGGCACCCCTCGCCCTTCCAATGGGCACATACCATTCGCCGTTAAAACGCCATTTATGAAATTCGGGTAACTTAAACTGGTTCTCTGCACCATCGGTAATACCCAGTAAAGAATAAGGCAGTGTGAACTGGCCGCTCAGCATAAAGTTAGATCCGCCTGTTGGGAATATGGGGTTAGGACCGGCAGAATTGCGCACCAGCGCAATTTTAAAACTGGCCAGCGTGGAGGTACCATTGCTGAGCCCCTGCAGGGTGTAATTCTTCAGTTTATATTGCTGAAAGTTGAGCGCATAAATCAGGTTGAAATAATCATCGGGCCACTTGAGCTGTTTACCCAGCGAAATGGTGAAGTTGCTTGTTTTTACATACGAAGTGTCGCCGCATGCCTTACAGTAGGTACCATATACAGGATCATACGCATTGGCATACTTGGTGTGTGAAAAACCAACGGTAAATGAATTTCTTTTTTTACCTCCCAGCCATGGCTCAGTAAATGAAGCATTATAAGAGCTGTAAGCCTTACCGTTACTCTGGAACCGCAGGCTGAATTTCTGCCCGTCGCCTGAAGGAAGCGGATCCCAGGTTGATTTCTTTGTAATGTTTTTAATGGAGAAGTTATTGAAGGTAACACCCAGTGTACCTGTTAAACCAATACCACCACCAAAGCCTGCAGAGAGCTCCAGCTGGTCGGCCGATTTTTCTTCAATTTCCCAGTTAATGTCCACTGTGCCGTTATCAGCATTGGGAACAATATTGGGGTTGATCTTTTCTGCATTGATAAAGCCCAGCTGTCCCAGTTCACGTTGTGTACGGATGATGTCCTGGCGGCTGAATTTTTCACCGGGTATCGTTCTCAGTTCGCGGCGGATCACATAATCTTTTGTTTTGTCGTTGCCGGAAATAGTGATATTGCCATAAGTGGCCTGCGGACCTTCCGTCATGCGTATCTCAAAATCTATGGTATCGTTATATACCGCTGTTTCAACGGGGTCTATCCTGTAAAACAGGTAACCATCATCCATATAGAGGCTTTGAATATCGCCGCCTTCCATAGACACCTGTTTACCCAGGCGCTTATTCAGCAGTTCGAGGTTATAGATATCGCCTTTTTTAATGGCCAGTATACTGTTCAAAATAGAGTCGCTGTATTTGGTATTTCCCCTCCAGGTGATATCGCCAAAATAGTATTTGCGCCCTTCATTTACTTTTAAGAACACGTTGATATTGCCCTTTGCGTCATATACGGTAGTATCGCCGGCAATGATCGCATCCCTGAAACCCTGCGAGTTCATATAGTCCAGTACTTTCTCTTTATCCTCACCATATTTCTTTTCGCTGAACTTGGCAGAGCTGAACATTTTAAAACGGAAATAGGGATCAAGGATATCCCTGGTTTTTGTGATTGATAAAAACCCTACATCGTGAATGTATTCTTTAAAACTGATTTTTTTAACTGTATCACCAAATGGATTGGGCACTGTTACCGGGTACAATGTGAAACGGGTCATTTCCTTGGTACCCTTCATCTGTTTTTTCAGCTTTTGTTCGGCAATGGTTTCATTACCGCTGAAGTTTACCGAGCTGATCTTAACCTTGTTTCCCTTGTCAATAATGAAAGTGATGGACTCTGCATTATTAAGGTTGGGCATCATTTCCTCTTTTAGTGTTACCTGTACGTTACGGTATGCTTTGTCGTAATAAAACTTGCGTATTGCTTCAATGGCGCTCAGCTTCATATTTTCGGTAACCACACGTTCTTTCACCAAGGGTATTTTTCCTTCCAGGTCATCCTTCTCCCCTTTTTTCACGCCTTCAAATTTCAGGGCACCCAGGCGGGGTCTTTCCACCAGTTCAAAATGTATGTACAGGTTACGTCCTTCCAGTTTTGTAAAGTATATCTCCACTTTGGAGATCAGGCTTTGCTTCCACAGCTTGGCAATTGCTTTTGCAAAAACATCGGTTCCGGGTATCTGCACCTTGTCTCCAACCGCAATACCGGAAATGGAAATGATCAGGTTTTCATCAAAGGCTTTTGTACCGCCAACGGTAATGCCTGCGATGGTATATTCTTTGGGGAATTTAGAGCTGAATATTTCCTGTAAGGCCGGATCAACAGAAATAAGCGTATCGGGTTGCTGTGCAGCAACAAATTCACTCAAACACAAGATGACCGCAATAAATAAAATTCTTTTGTAAATCAAACGCATCCAATTAGTTTTTTAGCAGCGGCAAATTACCCCCATTAATTAAAAGTATTTGTTAATCTTGGTAGCTATGCCAGCGGCTTTACATCAATTTTTAACTTCGGTTTTTAACTGTTCGCTTGTTTTGCCAAAGCGGCGTTCGCGGCCCTGGTAACTTACAATGGCTTCGTACAGGTTCTCCTTCCTGAAATCGGGCCACAAAGTATTGGTAAAATACAGTTCACTATAGGCAAGCTGGTACAGTAAAAAGTTGCTTATCCGGTATTCGCCGCTGGTACGTATCATCAGCTCCGGGTCAGGAAAGTTTTTGGTACAGAGGTATTGCTGTATGGTTTCCTGGCTAATATCTTCTGGCTGCAGCCGGTTCTGCTTTACATCTTCGGCAATTCGTTTAACGGCATTGTTTATTTCCCAGCGGCTGCTGTAACTCAATGCCATGATAAGATTGAGACCTGTATTGGCGCTGGTTTCCCTTATGGCTTCATCCAGTTCCTGCTGTGCGGGTAATGGCAGCATACCTGTATCGCCAATCACATGCAGCCTTATGTTGTTTTTGTTTAATGTGGGTACCTCTTTGCGGATCGTTTCAACCAGCAGTTCCATCAAACCGCTTACTTCATAAGCGGGGCGGTCCCAGTTCTCGGTGCTGAAAGCGTAAAGTGTGAGGTATTGAATACCCAGTTCGGCGGCGCCTTCCACAATGTTGCGCACACTTTCCACGCCATTAAGGTGACCATACAAACGGTCTTCTCCCTTTCTTTGGCCCAGCGTCCGTTACCATCCATGATAATGGCAATATGCTTTGGCAACTGCTGCAGGTTTATCTTATCCTTAAGGCTCATAAAGTGCTTAAAACTATTAGTCAGGCACCGGGCCTGACTCAGGCGGGCAAAAGTAGTGAAATTTAGTGGTAATAAGCGTTACAGGCCAAAGTTTACCAATAAAATGACCGGCCCCCGGCAGCAGTTATCTGCGGGCCTTTTCCTGAGCCAATTAATGACAAACATCAGTAAAAATTAAAACCTGTATCATACCTGTTCTGTTTACAGCAGTCGACCTTTAAAACAGAAAGCAACAGGGAATCATACCAAAGCTGTTCATTATGCACCCCGCTGTTCAAAAGCAAAATTGATATTGCATTTGTAAAAAACAGTTTTTAAATTTAATAGGCTCTTTGATGTAATTCCCGATTTTCTCACACTTTAAATTATCTTGCTATGGTTACTTTAGATTCCGCACAGCACGTTAATGAATGCACCTCCTGGAGGGAGCAGCTGCGTTCATTAAAATCAGAAATGGCCCGGTTGGGCGAACAGCTCCAGCAATCCGCCTCCCACCTGCACACCAAGGAACTACTCACGGACGTTGAACATTTTCAAAACCAGTTTTACATTCAGCAGATCAACATTCACGACATCAAACAATCTATCCAACAACACGAACGCAAACTGCAGCTTGAAATGGCTGATAATGCAGAAGGCCAGATATCTGACGACTCTGTATTAAGACATGAAGAACTTTTTGCTGAATACCAGCGCCTGCTGACCACACTGCAGGAACTGAAAGATGATTTCAGCAATTATTTATCCAGGTCCTGACCATAAAATCATACCACTGAAATTACGGCGACACGTTTCGCCGTGCCGATATACACACTTACATTTTTGTAAGCGGATTATTTATTACTTAAAACGATTCGTTATGCCAGATTTTGATACCGCTCATGTTAAAAATATCGTCTTGCTCGGCCACGCCGGCTCCGGCAAGACCTCATTAGCGGAATGCATGCTATATGAAGCAGGCCTTATTACACGCCGCGGTTCCGTGGCAGAAAAAAACACCACCGGCGATTACCACGAACTGGAAAAAGAAAGAGGCAACACCATTTTTTCCAAACTGATGCACACCAAATGGCAGGGTTATAAGATCAATATCATTGATACGCCCGGTTATGATGACTTTGTTGGTGAAGTGATCAGTGCGCTGCGTGTGGCAGACACCGGCATTATGCTGCTGAATGCAGTGAACGGTGTGGAAGTAGGTACGGATATAATTTGGGATTACACCGAACAGTTTAAAACACCCATGCTGCTTGCAATAAACAAGCTGGATGATGAAACTGCAGACTTTGACAAAACAGTGGCACAGGCCAAAGCACATTTCGGTGGCAAAATCACCGTGGTGCAATACCCGCTGAATACAGGTGAAAATTTCAATACCATCATTGATGTGCTCAAAATGACGATGTACCAGTTTTCGGAAGCTGGTGGTAAACCGCAAAAACTGCCGATACCCGACAGTGAAAAAGAAAAAGCCGATGAACTGCACCGCCAGCTGGTGGAAGCAGTAGCGGTAAATGATGAAACACTGATGGATCATTATCTTGAAAAAGGCGAACTGGATGAAGATGAGATGAAGACAGGTTTGCACCAGTCGCTTATCAATCATGATATATTCCCGGTATTTTGTGTGAGCGCACAAAAAGATATGGGCAGTGGCCGCATTATGGGCTTTATTGATAACGTTTGCCCCAGCGCCAATGAAATGCCACCGCAAAAAACAAAAGCAGGTGACACATTGCCTTGCGATGGCAACGGACCCGCCTGCATTTTTGTATATAAAACATTAAGCGAACCGCACGTGGGCGAACTTTCGTATTTCAAAGTATACAGCGGCACTGTTAAGGCGGGTATGGAACTGATGAATGAAAACACGGGTGTATATGAAAAGATAAACCAGCTTTTTGTGATGGAAGGCAACAAGCGCATTCCCGTAAACGAATTAACTGCGGGAGATATTGGCGCCACTTTAAAACTGAAAAACACGCATGTAAACAATACCCTGCATGAAAAAGGGAGGAACCTTGAGTTAATGCCGATTGAATTTCCGGCCGCCAATCTTACCATGGCAATTGAAACCACCCAAAAAGGAGAAGAAGAAAAACTGGCTGCGGCACTGCATGAAATAAAAAATGAAGATGCCACACTGCAGGTGGAGGTTTCGCCGGAATTAAAGCAAACACTGTTGCATTGCCAGGGCGATATGCATCTTGCCGTTATTAAATGGAAGATAGAGCACCTGCAAAAAATAGAAGTGAAATTTATCAGGCCCAGGATCGCATACCGCGAAACCATACGCCGTGCGGCAGACAGCATGTACCGCCATAAAAAACAAAGCGGCGGCGCAGGCCAGTTTGGCGAAGTGCACCTGCGCATTGAACCCTGGTTTGAAGGCATGCCCGACCCGAAAGACTTGAATGTACGTGCCAGGGAATCATACGATCTTACCTGGGGCGGTAAACTGGTTTATTATAACTGCATTGTGGGTGGTGCCATTGACCAGCGCTTTTTACCATCCATATTAAAAGGTGTGATGGAAAAGATGCAGGAAGGACCACTAACCGGTTCATTTGTACGCGACGTACGCGTTTGCGTGTACGATGGCAAAATGCATGCGGTTGACAGCAATGATATTTCCTTTAAAATTGCAGGACTGCAGGCCTTTAAACAGGCTTTTCAGCAGGCCGACCCGCAAATACTGGAACCCATTTACAAACTGGAAGTATTATGTCCCGAAGAAGTTACCGGCAGCGTGATCAGTGATTTGCAAACACGCCGCGCCGTAATGGAAGGCATGGATACCGAAGGACATTTTACCAAGGTGATTGCTAAAGTGCCGCTGGTGGAAATGCATGATTACAGCAGTAATCTCCGCTCGTTTACGCATGGGCGTGCAAAATTCCGTATGAGTTTTTCAGAATACGAAGCAGTGCCATACGAAGTACAGCGCAAGCTTGCTGAAGAATACAGCAAAACAGAAAAAGAAGAACTGGTGGCATAGTCATTTACTTGAAACGGGTGACATTTTTTTAAAACTGTCACCCGTTTTTTATACGCCTCCGCCAAAACTGATTACCAGCTGCCCGTGCAGTTCGTACATTTCAAATTCGTATACCGCACCATCTTCATAACCCACCGTGATTTTATTGATAAAATTACTTCCCTCCTCTTTGTACACCCTCGTCTCTTTCTCTCCCCCGCCTGATGCATTGCTGATATTTATTTTTTTACTGGTTGTGGGATAAACTTCATTAGCACCAAATACATTTTTAAACTCAGGTATCAGTCTTACAAGAATAAAACCCTGCTGCAGTGTAAGGCCGGGAATAAAATAAGTGTTATATCCTGATTCATAAAAATGAGCCTCATGGTATTCGCAGCCATTTTTATAAAGTTGCTTTTTATAGCGGCTGTGCATCTCTTCATCATCTTTACCGGTTGTTGCAGTTACAGGTGCGCCGGCTGCAGCAGATATTTGTAAAAAATAATCGGGAATTGTTTTTATTGTTGGTTTAGGCGGTTCTATGTCTAAAAGATATACACCCACCACGTATCCTTTTTGTCCTTTGTACTCCACCTGGCTCCATACGCCCGTCAAACCTTCATTAACCACGGCCACGGTATCGTTGAAGGTATTTACCAGCTTCAGCTTTTCTCCATAAGGGATCTTTGTAATTACGGTTGATTGTGTGCCCGGTTTATCTCGCATGCTCAGTCCGGGTTTGTATGCGTTGTATACCATTTTTTGCTGTGCAGTAACGGCAGTTATTACAACCAGTGCGGCAAATAATGCAATGCTTTTTTTCATGCCTGAAAATTAATTATTAAATGTTTAAAATAAAAAGCCCCGGAAATACTCCAGGGCCTTTGTACACATCCGAACTAACAGTCTTTATTGCTTAATAAGTTTTCCTTTATAAACAGTTCCGTTCATGGTCATCTGGTACAGGTACATACCTGCTGCCATATTTGAAATATTGAACTGGCTGGTATTTTTAAAATTACCCACTTTTATTCCCTGCATACTGAACACTTCAACCGCATCTGCCTTAACAACCATGCCATTTACCATGCAACTGAACAAACCCTGCGAAGGGTTGGGAAACATTACAGCAACCGGCGCCACGGTAACCGGACTAAAAGAGGAAGCACTTTCTTGTGCGGCGTTTTTTTTTGTGGCATCTGTTACCCTTTGTGCATACCACAGCAGGTTACTGGTGCTTTCAAACTGCAGGTTATACTGGTTCATATTGGTGGCCTGCCAGAAAGTTCCGGCGGCTGATGAAGGCACTTCCATATAAAAGAAAGATGAATCCGAAGGCGAAACAAGATTAAACTTCACCGCGTTACCGTTATTGTCTTTTATGGCAAAGCTGTTTGCGATGGTTTCAGCAGCCGCATATTTTCCATTGGAAAAATTAGGAGCTGAAAAATAGATCCTGTTCACCCCCTGTGGTATATAAAAGAACCCGGGCAGGCTGCTGAGATCGTTACGGTAGTTTTCGGTTTTATTACCCAGGAAAGCGCCTTTTTTATAAAAGTAGTTGCCATTGGTGGTAATGGTAAGTGTTGCCGCTGTTTTATATTTTGAGATCACAGAAAGTACATAATTACCCGCAGCAGGTATATTTACAGTAATTGAGCCATTGCCATTGCTGTTGTCAATGCTAAAGTCTTTAATAATCTCCAGTGCTTTGTCTGCAGATTCCACCACAAAATTCATGTAACCCTTTCCGGCCATGTCAAAACGTGCGGTGTAGTCAATAGTAAACTTGCCGGCTGCAGGTGCAATAATATAGAAAGTGGTTTTGTTATAATAGTTAATGCCGTTTGTGTAACCCAGCTGCAGGTTTATTTTAGAGAGCGGTGCAAGGTTGGCCTGTTTAAATGCCGCCTTCACAGTTTCTGCATCTGCAAGTGTAAAGTCTTTTATGCGGCTGCTGTACCTGCTTATATCATTCTTAAAATCATTTTCAATTTCTGCAGGGGTAATCAAGGGCAGGGTGCCATTGGCATAGGCAGTTCCGTTCACCACATTATACTTTGCATAAAAATCACTGCTGCTGCTGTAATTTGAAACAATGCTGGTGATCACAAAATAACTGTTCACCAGCTGCATCCGGTTGGTTTTGGCCAGGTACATACAAATTGCCGCATCTTTATTTTCATTTGATACCTTATTCTGGTCATCATTTGCCAGGTCATAGTACATAACCATGTAATGCAGGTATGCTTTCAGTTCAAGCATTCTTTGCTTCACCACTTCGGGTGCATTTTTAGTTTCATTGTCAGCTTTGGCCAGTAACTGCAGGTACATTTCCATTTTATACCTGTTGGGCCTTGTTTTTTCATCGCCCCACAGTTGCATCAGCTGGTAAACTGTTGATGCAGCCTTATCAAACATATTGTCACAAAATTCTTTCACTGTATTATCAACCGGTATTCCGTCTTTTAAATTAGTATTGGCTGCAAGCAGGTAGGGCAGGCTGCCAAATTTAGAGGGTGATGCCTCCCATATAATACCCTGACTTTTTTTGTCTTTTGCTATTTGCAAGGTGTTTTTCAATTCAGCCCAGCTGAAAGAAGGTGTTTCTCCGCTCCAGTCAGACAGATTGAGGTATAAATATTCCGACACATTGGAGAAACGGTTATACCAGCGGTTGCGCAGGCCATTGGTGCTGCTTTCCATCTGGTACACGGTGGGTATCAGTTGCACATCAATATTTTTGCTGATACTGATACCTGCAGATGGTACATCGGCATGGCCCGAATAAGCATATACCTGGAAATGCCTGTCGGGATATTTAGACAATATGCTTTTCGCAGTAAAATCAGCTATTGCAAAATGCTGGTCGCTTTCTTTTGGATAATCCACCGCTGTACAGGTCTCATTGTCTTTTGAGTTACCAAATTTTGCACCATCGGGTACTTCCAAACCAATATACTCGTAACTGTATTTAAAGTTCCTGTAGATATCCGTATATAAAACCGGGTTGGAAAGAATATTGTTTTTAGATGTGCTGTATTTTTTTTCTATCGCATCTGCCCACAGTTGTTTGGCTGCAGCATTATTGATGTCGGGGACGGACTGGTTACTGGCAAGCCTTGAACCATTGTAATTGGCAACATAACAGGGATTGTTTTGTAATGCGGATAAATAATCGCCACGCATGATATCATCGCGGTGACCTGTAAAACGCATGGATCCCATCATACCATTTCTTCTCTGGTACAATGCCCAGTTATGACCGTTTTCGCCAAAATAAGTATCCCATGAATAAGCGTTGGAATTGTCCATCACCCAACGGTTGTGACCACCGCTTACAAACCATGTTTTGTATTTGTATGCACAGGTATAAACCGTATCGGTTTTCTTAAAGGCAGATGAAAGCACAGGGGTGATTTCCCAGATTGACCCGGGCTGGTAAAACCTGAAGCCAAGATTATTCAGGTATTGGTAAATGCCAAAATGAAGGCCGTTATCTTCTGCGGCTGTGAACCTGATGGTATTTATTCCGTCGCCTTGCACGCGGCAGGCCTGGTTATCGGTAATGCTGTTATCGTACACCAATATGATACCGCTTGCAGGCATTGTACCGTACGGCTGTGCCGTGCAATTGCTGCCGGGTACCGCTTTGTTTAATAAAGCAGCCATATCCTCCGCTGTAGCCTTCAGCAGTTTTGAAGACTGGGCAGGGTAATAAACGGACTGTGCCTCTGCACTGATGCCAATGCATAAGGTGATTGCTGCACATATAATGCAGCAGCGAATGAACGCCATAGTTTACAATTGTTCGGATGAAAAAACTATGGTTCCATCACAGAAATAAAAGGATTTGTGGTTTTGTTATTCGTTGGTAGGGATACAAGAGATGATGAGGTAAGACATCATCTATTTATTTGGAGGAAGCATAAAGATAGAAAACTTTGTGTAGCAACAAAAAAAAAGCTGCAATATTTTGCAGCCGCTCTAAAAACGTTTGAGTATCAGTTGGTACTCGGGCACCTGTAACTGCTGATATTAAAAGATATGCCTATTTCAGCAAAAATATACTGGTCTTTTTGTTTGCTCCAGCCCCTTTGTCTTCCTTCAACCCCAATCACGTTATTGGGGTCCAGTTCATAAGAACGGTCTTGCAGCAAACGTGCTGTGGTGGGGTCTCCATTGGGCAGCACCCCAAAACGGCTGGCGCCAATATAAGTGGTGCTTACATCATCCAGGTAGTCGGTGGTGGTAAAACGCTGTGCTATCTCAAAGGAGATATTCATCTTGTCGTTGATATTGTATTTGATACCTGCGCCAATAGGAAAAGAAAAAGCCATTGTATTGTACTGTTTCCTTCCTTTATAGCCGATGGTTTGTCCTTCTGTGCCCAGTGGCCTTAAGAATTCTTTCTTGCCATCCAGGTATGCATAAGGATCGTAGGTGAAAGCGCCCGCACCAATTGTTACATAGGGAGTGAAGAGGTAATCAGGATCTCCGGGCACAAACCTGAAAAAATTAAAATCACCCTGCAGGGCCACTTCCCATATATTGGAATTGAAACTGAGGTTGCGCTGTTTCTGGTATTCGTTCTTGCTGTATATATCACTATAACCAAGCTGTGCATAATGGGCACTTACCCTTAAACCCACATAGTTTCCAAACTGCTTACGGAAAAAAGCGCCGATAGCCGGCTTGGGCCTGTTCAATGCTGCACGGGTATTCAGGTCGCCAAAATAATGTGCTGCTCCTGCGGTAAAACCAAATTCACCCTGTTGCACATAATCATAGCGCTGGGCACAAAGGCTTCCTGTAATGAATATGCATGTTGCAATGGTAAGGATCTTCCGTTTCATGTATGCAAAATAAGAATTGTTTTGTTAAAACGAGCAGGCGCGGGAATTGTGATACGGCGAATGTTAAATTTTATAATCAGCGTTTTTCAACCCTCAATCCTGCACTCATAACTGCTGCCAGCGGGTCGTCACGCATTGCCTGGCTGATACTGTAATTATAGGTACCCGTTTTTGTTAAGGGCAGCACCACCAGCTGGCGCAGCTCCCAAATATCATCCATACCCGATCCCATCCAGCCTGCGGCATCGGTGGCCAGTTCAATATTAACTTTACTGTACCGCATGGAGTCGCCGGGTGCCTGGATACCTACATTGAGCCAGATATTACTGTACTTATACGCATCGGTATGGCGTAACACTATATAACAATTATACAAAGATGCCGTGTCTTTAATAGTAAAGCTTCCCTTGGCTGCAAAACTGCTTTTCCAGCTGTAGGCAGGTATGGATACACTGTTCTCAAACACGCTGATCTGTGTACAGGAAAAAAGCAGTACGCTGCAAATAGCGGGTAATAAAATTTTAAATCGTTTCCCTGTCATGTTTTTTTTTAAAACAATTTTACAAAACATTCAATACCTGTTCTTTTGCCTTTTCCAGTTCGTCTTTCATTTTTACCACGCATTTCTGAATATCGGCATCATAGGCCTTACTGCCGGTGGTATTGATCTCCCTTCCTATTTCCTGCAAAATAAAAGAAAGTTTTTTTCCCTTGCTTTCATCGGCTTCCTGTAAAATGGATGCAAAGTATTCGCAATGCTGGCGCAGGCGGATCTGCTCTTCATGTATATCTATCTTCTCCATGTAATAGATCAGTTCCTGCTCCATGCGGTTATTGTCGATATTTTCCTTGCCCACGTTTTTCTCCAGCAGCTGGTTAATCTCTTCCACGATTCTTTTTTTGCGGTTGGGCTCCAGTTTTAAAATCGCTTCTTCCTGTTCCTTTATGTTGGCAATACGTGTTACCAGGTCTTTTTCCAGTATGCTGCCCTCTTCTGTTCTGTGACGGTTCAGTGCGGCCAGTGCCTGCAGCAGCACTTTTTTAAATTCTTCAAAATCGCTTTCGTTCAGCACATCAGTGGCAGGTGTAACCACTTCCGGCAAACGCAGCAAAGAACTGAGCACCGAGCTGGTGTCTATCTGCAGTTCACCGGCCAGCTCTTCAATCTGCCTGTAATAGGCCTTGATAAGGTCGGTGTTTATGTTCACGGGCCTCGATGCGCCATTTTGTTTTATGGTAACCAAACAATCAATGGTGCCGCGAACAAGATGTTCCTGGATAATGTTGCGGATCTCGAACTCGTAAGGCCGGAGCAATGCGGGGAGTTTTACCTGCAGTTCCAGCTGCTTGCCGTTGAGTGCCTTTATCTCAACTAAAAAGGTTTTCTCGTTTACAGTTTGTTCTCCTTTTCCAAACCCCGTCATTGATTTTAACATACAGTTTTTATTTGCTGCAAGATAAGCATATTAGTTGGTGGCCTGCATATTTAATGTACCGCTGACTGTTTACCGCAATGTACCGGGTATACTGCATTAAATACTGCAAAAAAATTCCGGGGTGTTAGCGTTGTTATACTTTACTGAACTTGTTACAGCAGCGCACAAAAAACTTTATCACATATTCATCATGATGCAGTAAAATAATTTGCGTGTGTAATAATTTAACGACAACAACAGTACTTGATAAAAATAATAAAGCCCGACTTTTGTGTCAGGCTTTGTTATATAGATGGGTTAGTAAGTACCGGGAATAAATTCCCAACACAATATTAAAAAGAATTTTTACTAACATAAAATTATTTCCAAAAAATTTTATTAACATTTTTTATCTGGCTGTGGATAAGGAACATCCTTTTTGTACGCATTTTAATAATGCTTACAGGCTTTCTTTAGTTACGTTAATTGTAACAGGAAAAGACGAAAAAAAATACCGCTTCGCTGAAAGTATTGATTTTACTGGTATTTCAGCGGTTCAAAAAAAATATCATCATGTTATTATTGTTGTGTGCTTTTACTGAAGGCATATTATTTTCAGCATTTTTTAAAAAAAAATCGCCAGAAAAGAGCGAGACAGATTTTTTTCTGCTTCCTGATTTTTATCATTTTTCCAGCAGCCTGCAGCGCCGGGTGCAAATAAAATCAAAGCCTATACCTTTGCTGAAAAGAAATAACAACTATGCAATTCCCTTCCCCCGTTGCTGTTACCTGGATCGCCGAATTTATAAATGCAAAGCTGCTGGGTAACCACAATGGTGCTGCAACCGGCATCAATGAAATCCACAAAGTGGAAGAAGGCGATCTTGTTTTTGTTGATCACCCGAAGTATTACGACAAATGCATTAACAGTGCAGCCAGCTTCATCATCATCAATAAAGAAGCTGTTGTGCCCGAAGGAAAAGCACTGCTGGTTGTAGAAAACCCTTTTGAAGCTTACAGTAAAATTGTAACACATTTCAGACCCTTTGAGCCTGCAGATAAAAGTATCAGCGACAGTGCCGTTATAGGAGCAAACAGTTTTATTTACCCTGGCGCCTTTATCGGGAATCATGTAATCATTGGCAGCAATTGCATCATCCATGCAAATGTTTCCATCGGCGATCACTGTGTAATTGGCAATAATGTAGTGATACAAAGCGGCACGGTAATTGGCAGCAGCGCATTTTATTACAATGGCAAAAAGAACCGTGAAGTATGGTATAAAAAAATGCCCGATTGCGGAAGGGTGGTTATTGAAGATGATGTGGAAATAGGTGCCAACTGCACTATTGACCGCGGTGTTAGCCATGACACAAAAATTGGAAGAGGTACAAAATTTGACAACCTCATTCATATTGGTCACGATACCGTTATTGGCAACAACTGTTTGTTTGCTGCCAGCGTGATTGTTGGCGGCTGCACCACAATAAAAAGTGGTGTAACAGTTTGGGGCGGTTGCATTATCAACAAAACACTTACCATTGGTGAAAATGCCACCCTGCTTGCACGCACCGGTGTTGGCGGCGACCTGGAAGGCAATAAAACCTACTGGGGAGCTCCTGCAAAAGAAGCCGGTGCTGCACAAAAAGATCTTGTATGGATCAAACGCATTCCGGAATTATGGGAGAAGGTGATGAAAAAATGATTTTACCTGCGCATTTTAAACCGGTCGAGAAACTGTTCTTTTTTACGTACGGCCACATCAATGCTGATACCGTTTTCCATTTCAACAGCACCACCCCTGCCTTTACTGTATTTTTTTACACCGGTGATATTGATGATGTACGAATGGTGCACCCGGCAAAAAACAGCTTCCGGCAGAATATCTTCAAACTCCTTCAGGTTTTTTGCAATGATGTATTTGTTCCCGTCTTTTGTATAAACCAGCGTATAGCTCCCCGATGCCTCCAGGTAAAGTATATTCTGTATTTCTTCCAGCTGAAAGCCGGTTTCGGTAGTAAGACCAATCCTTGGGGCGGCATTGCCCGAAAGCTTCAAATTATTCAGCAGCGTCTTTACACGCAGGTTCTCTGTTTTATCGTGCAGCCTTTGCGCAAGCTTGTGCACTGCATGCTTCAGTTCATCTATGTTTACCGGTTTAAGCAGGTAATCGGCCGCTGCATATTTAAATGCCTTTACCGCATAGCTGTCAAACGCTGTTATAAAAATAACTTCAAATTTTACAGATGCAAACCTGTTCAGCAGGTCGAATGCATTGCCATAAGGCATTTCAATATCGAGAAATACAAGATCAGGATCGTTGTGTAATATACTGTCGTATCCCTTTAAAGGATCAGGGGCTGTATCCATCACTTTCACTTCCGGGCAATAAAGCCTGAGCAGCTCCTGCAGGGTTATTATATTCCCTGGTTCATCATCTATAATTATGGCATTGATCTTTGGCGTCATTTAATTCACGGGTATTTTTATAGTAACAGCCGTTCCGGCAGCCTGCCCTCCGGTACTGTAAAGGTCGTTTATGCTGACAGACATTTTTTTTTCATTTACACGGTTCAGCAGGTCAATGCGCCTTGCTGTTAAACTCATGCCCTTTGACTGGTATTCGATATGCTGGTTGCTTTTTAAGGCTGCAGACTGCTTCCTGCCGATTCCATTATCCCTGATTGTACAAACCAGGAATTGTTCTTCTTTTTCAAAAATTATTTCAACAACACCCGGGCCGTCCTTTTTATACCGCAGGCCGTGCCTGATGGCATTTTCAACATAAGGCTGCAATAGCATTGCCGGTATTTCAAAATTACCTGCATCGGCTTTTGCATTATTCACAATCATATAACTGAATGTATCGCCGGTACGCATTTTTTCCATTTCCAGGTATTCTTTCAGGTATTGCATTTCCTGTGTAACGGTAACCGACCGCTTTCCCGAATTATCCAGTGTTTGTCTTATCAGTCTTGCAAAACCGGTAAGATACTGGTTGGCTTTTTCTTTATCACCGGTAAGTATGTATTGCTGAATGCCGTTAAGACAGTTAAAAATAAAATGCGGGTTCATTTGCGCCTGCAATGCCTGCTGCTCCAGTGCGGCAAACTGTTTCTGGAGCATGTTTTTCTCCTTGAGTTTTTCGGTGTATTTTTTATTCCTGTTGTTAACAGCCCAGCCTGCTGCTGCTGCAATAAGCAATATAAACAATACATAGAACCAGGTGGTTTTCCAAAATGGCGCATTTACCGAAAACCGAATAGTGGTCATGTCACTCTTGACCCCAAACTTGTTTACGGCATACAGGTTAAATTCATAATCACCTGCGGGAAGTGCAGGATATTCAATTACAGACTGGTTGGTTTGAAGCCATTCATCAGTGATACCCTTCAGCCTGTAATAATAAGTGATATCACCGGCAGATTTCATGGACACTCCAATGTATTCAAAACGTATATCGTTTGTTTTATAAGAAAGCCGGTGATGCACACTGTCGTACGGCTGGCCCGATACTGTGATGGCCAGCATATTCAACCTGCACACAGAAGAAGCGGATATTTTATTTTCATTGAAAACAGTTAATCCTTCCGGCGAACCAACATAAACAACAGTATCCTCTGCATAAACTGCATTGATAATGTCTGACGGCAGCCCGTCGGAAACAGTATATTTTACAACCGGGTAAGAAGGATCGGTGATGTTAATCTTATTCAGCCCCTTGCTGGTGGCCACCCATAAATATGGCTCCTGTAAAAAAAGTGTTTTACAGATATTACCGGAGAGCCCGTTACTTTCCCTGATTGCGGCAATAACTTTTCCATCCCTGTAGGCAACTATACCTTCATCTGCCGTGGCTATCCACAGGATACCGTTTTCTGAAGCCTTTATATCTGTTATCCTGCGGGTAAGTGATGGGTGCAGTTTACCAAGGTATGTATACGTCCTGTCTTCATTTACTGCATACAAGCCTTCCAGGGTGCCGATATAATATTTACCTGCATGATAGAACACTTTTGTACAGCGTTCCTTCCATATTGTGTCTGTTACCTGCAGGTCGGATACCCGCATTTTAAAAACATAAGATGAAGTACCTGCCACTATAAAATCCTTATTTATCTCATCCACAGATTTGACAGGGTAGATATTGCCATACATTTTATGACCATCCTGTATTTTCAGCAGAAAAAGATCAAAGCCGAGGATGATACCGTCAGAGGCTTCCAGCTTTTTTATAGAATATAGCCTGTTGGTTTGCGGACGCATGACACTGTCGGGCTTGCCGGAATAATTCACTGCAGTAAGCTGTCCGTTTTTGATATACGCAGCATTTGAATGGTTCAAACCAGCAATAACCTGCCCCTTATATTTTACAATAGAAAACACTTCAGAGTTCTGCAATCCATTTGTTTGCGGGAACGAAAGGGTTTTAATTTCCCTCGAAGGGAGCTTATACACACCATCTCCCAACGTGGAAAACCATGTATTATTTTCCTGGTCAATCAATGCAAAGCTGATTTTTTTCCCTTTCAAAAAATGTGTGCCCCATTCATTTTTTAAAGTATCAACACCCCAAGCTCCATCGTAAGTGCAGCAAAAAAGCAGACGGTTTACATTTGTCTCAGAATAAGTAGTAATGATATAATTTTGAATTCTGCGGATATAATGTTTTATCCTGTTGTCGCAACTGATGTAAGAATAAAAATGATTCTCCCACGGTCCTCCCTTTTCATTTACCTCCTTATAAGAGTCTGACATTACAAACCGTCCATTTTCATATAAATAAGAATTAAATTGCTTATCCCCCACAGCAATTCGCTTTCCATCGCAAGCGTAAAAAAGCGACATGTACACATCCCATGGAAATTCGATACAGGTAACTTTGGTTGTGCCCTCATCTTTAAGAAGCGTTATATAACGACTACAATCAGAAAAAGCCAGAACACCATCTTTGTCTTCAACAATGACCCCTAAAAAATTATTCAGGCGAATCTGTTTCAATAAATCATCATTTTGCCGGGTATGTATCATCCCGTTCAGGTAATAGCAAACCTCTTTATTGAATGTGCCAATCCATATTCTTCCTTTGCTGTCGGCAAACAATTTTAAAACTTCGTTATCAGGCAACCCGTCCTGCACTGTAAAATTCTTAAACTTCGTGCCATCGTACCGGCTTAAACCATTTTCGGTGGCAAACCACAGAAAGCCGTTTTTGTCCTGGCACATATCGTACACGGTGGAGCCGGCCAAACCGTCCCTTGTATCGTAATGCACATAATTAAAATCCTGTGCATGCAATAAATAAACTGAAGTAATCAGGAGCAGCGATATGAGTAATTTTTGAACCACCTGTTAAATTTAAAAACCCCGGTATAAACCGGGGTAAATATAGTGTACAGACTCTAAAATTGTTCAAGCACCCAAAAAGACTAAAGAACAGCTAAAGAACCAAAAAGAGTTGATAACTGTGCAGTTTTTTAAAATAACCGTGTTTTATTTACTGGCGGCAAGTTTGGTACAAACCTCTTTAATGGTTTCTTCCAGCGGGCGGTAGGTAAAGCCTGGCAAAAATTTTGGCAGCTTGCTGTTATCAAACCACACTTTGGCCAGCGCCGTTTTTGTAGTTTCTTTTGTAACCAATGGTGCCTTACCCGTAAACCTGCTTTTAACAGCCTCCAGTCGCCATACTACCCGGGCGATGAATGGTGTTACTTTTTTTGAAGGTGGTTTTTTACCAAAGCCATTTGCCATCAGGTGCAGCACTTCTTTATAACTGCGGTTTTCTGCACTGAGTATAAAACGCTGGCCGCTGACACTGCTTTCCATTAAAAGCATCATGGCCCTTGCCACATCCTTTACATCCACAAAACCGGTGGATCCTTCGGTATACCATGGAAATTCGTTGTACACCGACTGGAATATTTTTGTGCTGCCCTCGTTCCAGTTGCCGGCGCCCAAAATGATCACAGGATTTACCATCACAGCTTCCAGCCCTTCAGCAATGCCACGCCATACTTCCATTTCGGCCAGGTATTTACTCTGACCGTAAGCGCTGTTACTGGTCTCTTCTGTCCAGTTCATCAGTTCGGTAATGGGTTCGTTTTCCCTTATTCTTCCCAATGCTGCCACCGAACTTACATACACCATTTTTTTTACACCGGCTTCCAGCGCCGCATTTACCACGTTGGCGGTGCCTTCGATATTTATCTTAAAAAGTTCCCGCTAGCGTTTTGGATCAAATGTAACAATGGCGGCACAGTGATATACTTCTTTAATTCCTTTCATTACCTCTTCCAGCATTACCACATCCAGGATATTACATTGTACCTGTTGTAAAGATGGATCATTGAACTGCGCAAGCGGCGTTTTGTTGTACAGGGCCCTCACCTGCTTTCCTGCAGCAAGCAATTGTGTGATCAATTCTTTACCAACCAGCCCGGCACCGCCTGTAACTAAAACCATGGGAGAAAATTATAAAAAGCAATTTATGTTTTATAAGTATAAAATCCTTTGCCGGTTTTTTTTCCCAGCTCACCTGCAGCCACTTTTGCAACCTGCAGTGCCGATGGCTTAAAACGTTCTTCCCTGTTAAAAGCCCTGTACACACTTTGTGATACGGCCAGGTTCACATCCATGCCTATCAGGTCCATCAGTTTAAACGGGCCCATTTTAAAACCCGTAGCTTCCATAATGGCATCCACATTTTCAAAACTGGCATACCCCTGTTCCACAAGTTTCATCGCTTCCAGATAATAATGCCGGGCCACACGGTTCACAATAAAGCCGGGGGCATCTTTGCACACTACCGGTACTTTATTAAGCTGCCTGCACAGTTCAACAATAGTATTGGCTGTACCTGCAGTTGTTTGATCTCCTTGCACCACTTCCACCAGTTTCATCAGGGGTGCAGGGTTAAAAAAATGCATACCCGCCACCCGGCCGGGTTGCTGCACATTTTTTTGGATATCGCTGATGGAAAGCGAGGAGGTATTGCTTGCAAAAATGGTTTCGCTGTGGTTGAGCTCGGCCAGCTGGTTAAAGATGGCCACTTTGGCTTCGGTTTTTTCAACAATGGCTTCAATGATCACATCGGCAATACAATGATTGATATCGCTGCTGTACCTGATGCGGGCTGATATTTTTTCTTTTTCTGCAGCATCCAGTTTTTGCTTCTCTACCAGGTACTGCAGGTTTTTTTCAATTGACATTACCGCTTTTTCCAGCACTGCAGTATTAATATCAAACAGCAAAGTGTGAAAGCCATTTTGTGCACAGGTTTGTGCAATACCGCTGCCCATGGTGCCTGCACCAATTACACAGATGGTATTTACAGAAAAACTCATGGTATCAACTATGAAAATTTTCAGGTTTATCTGATGCTCAGTCTTGCAATGGCAATTTTTGTTTTGCCCAGCAGCCTGTCTTCCTTACCAATGATATAAAGGTCTTTCCCCAGAACCGTGCCCAGCCTTGGCATGGCAGTTGGCACATCTTTATTGCTGAACAAACTGCTGCGGGTGTATTTGCCGGTAACAGTATTGAGGTTAACAGCAAAGCAATCTGACCTGCCAAAATAAGTGGTGCGTTTTACTTTCTGCCCCAGCTGCAGCACATTGTCGTTTTTTTTATGATCATTGTAAATAAGGTTAAGTGAACCATTTGCCGGCAGCACACCAAAGCCTGCATAGAAAGGCCAGTTATAACCACCCTGGAAAAAACTGAAATTAAAACTCACCCCAATGGCAGGACCAGAACTTGAACCTGTTTGTATCACTTCACGCTGCTGTTTGGGCAGCACATTCAGCCAGTTGATATTGCCCGACGCATCCACCTTGCTCATCATAATATCGCCGCATTCATATACCTGGTAGGTAGTGCTGGTACTGCGGCCCATGGTAATGCCATTGCCCGGCTGGTACGTGGTGGTGGTGTAGGTATAGCTGTTGTATTTTTCGGCCAGAATTACAAGCCCCTTGTCTGCCGTGTAAATAAAATTCCGGAAGCGCATGTATTTGGAAAAGCCGTCTTCATCATTCTGAATTTTTTCAAGCCGCTCCCTTTCTTTTCTTTCCTTCCTGCTTTCGTCATCACCATCATCATCGGTATCATCTTCCAGCGTGGTGATCATGGAGGTGTTGATGTCTTTCTGGCTGGTGGAAATTACTTCACCACTGGCAGGGTTGATGCGCTGCACCAGCATGCCGTTGATCTCCCTGCCGCGTTTTTCATCGCTGTAAAAAGCGGCCAGCACCATTTCTTTACCCGGCACCTGCATTACCTTGGTGCTTACCAGCCATTTTGCATTGATGCTGGTATTGATCTCTTTTACCTGTTTGCCCAGGGGATCGTAAATGCGGATATTGTAATTTTTAAAATCGAGGTATTTTGCTTTTTTCTTTTTGCCTTCCTGGTATTCATATTCACGGCCCACCAGCATTACATTACCGGTGCTGCTGTACACCACGTCTTCCAGCACAAATGTTTTGGGGTCAAATTCATTACTCATCATAATGGGTTTGCCTGCCTGTTTCATCCTGTCGTCAAACTGGCGTACCTCATAATTATTCTTTTCCTTTCCCTCGATGCTGCTTACCAAAACCATCGTGGTGCTGTCGGCATTATAAGTGGCTTTGAAATTGATATCTTCACTTTTTTCTTCCTTCTGCCAGCTTGTTACTTCTGTAAACTCGCTTTTGAGTTCACCGGTGGCTTTGTCAATTTCTGCAGCAAAAAGGGTGAGTGTTTTTTCTTTTTTACTGTAATCTGTAGCCAGTAAAAACAGCTTGTCCTTTAAAAAGAAAAAACGTTCATATTCCTTTCCCTTCAGTTCTTTATTAAAATCGTTGTGGTAAACCTCGGTAAGATTTTTATCCAGTTTGGTGAGTGTGGCCGACTCCCGCATGGTGGCCCCAATTACAAAATAGCTTTTAAGCGCAAAATGCGATTCCTTTACATAGATGCCTGTATTGTCAACATACATCACTTCCAGGTCGGTACTGCCTTTTTTAAGTTTGAATTCATCTCCCCAGGTGATATCAGCCTTCTGCGCATGGAGTAAAAAAGAAAATAAAATGCCCAGGGTAGTGATGCATACCTTTTTCATATTGCTATCGCTATTTTTTGGATGAATTATACAGCGCTTGTAAATTGTTTTAAGAACCTTATATCGTTTTCGCTGAACAGGCGCAGGTCTTTTATCTGGTATTTCAGCATGGTGATGCGTTCTATACCCATACCAAAAGCAAATCCTGTGTATTTATTGCTGTCTATACCGCAGTTCTCCAGTACATTGGGATGCACCATACCACAGCCCAGTATTTCCACCCAGCCGGTATGTTTACAAACATTGCAGCCCTTGCCACCACAGATCAGGCAACTGATATCCATTTCGGCGCTGGGTTCGGTAAACGGAAAATAGCTGGGGCGGAAACGCACTTTTACATCCTTACCAAACATTTCCTGTACAAAAAAGTACAGGGTTTGTTTGAGGTCGGCGAAGCTTACGTTCTCAGCAATGTACAATCCTTCCACCTGGTGAAAGAAACAGTGAGCCCTTGCACTGATGGTTTCGTTACGAAACACACGGCCGGGGCAAATGATGCGGATGGGCAGTTTGCCTTTTTCCATTTCACGCACCTGCACGCTGCTGGTATGTGTGCGCAGCAGCCAGTCGGGATTTTGAGAAATATAGAATGTGTCCTGCATGTCCCTTGCCGGGTGATTCTCGGGCAGGTTCAATGCGGAGAAATTATGAAAGTCGTCTTCAATTTCCGGTCCTTCAGCCACGGCAAACCCCAGTCGCTGGAATATGGAAACAATTTTATTGCGCACAATGCTGATGGGATGACGGCTGCCAAGGGGCAGGTCATCGCCGGGCAACGTGTAATCGATACCGGATTGCTGGCCTGCAACAGCAGATGGCGCTGCCGATTCTTTTAATGTTTCGTATTTCGCTTCGGCAAACAGTTTAAAATCGTTCAGCAGCTGGCCGGCAGCTTTCTTATTTTCCGGCGCCACATTTTTCATTTCGCCCATTACCGATTTTACCAGTCCTTTTGTACCAAGATATTTGATACGGAAAGCCTCGGCATCACCGCCATTAAATGCTGTTATTTCCTGCTTGTAATTTTCTATTTGCTGTACTAACTGTTCCATACAGCAAAGATAAGGCAGAATGGGTATTGCGAAGGGGGGCGGGTGGAGTTTAGGAGTTGAGGAGGTTTGGGGGTTGAGGGGTTTAGGGTTTATTGCTTTATGCAATATTTAACAGGCGGAATTTGGAAACGCCTGGTGCGTGCTGCTATCTTCAACAAAACAATTTTTTAATCAACCCAATATGGACCCCGACGCCGCTGAAGCAAGCCAGGCCGCTTCTCAAATTTTAAAAACCACTTTTGTTACTGTTGTTTTGTCTGCCTGCAATTATTACAAAACCGAAACAACAGCCGCAGTATCCACCATCCAGTTCTCAAAACCCGACGCCACCGTTACAACAGCTCCCCCGCCTTTACCCAAAAAGAAAAGCAAGACCATTTACCTCACTTTTGACGACGGCCCCAATAAAGGCACCCGTAAAATGATGCATATTGTGGAGCAGGAAGCTATTCCTGTAACGCTATTCATCATTGGCGAACATGTATATGGCAGTAAGGAACAGGCGGCAACATTCGACAGTGTTGTAAACAGCCGTTATTTTGAAATTGCCAATCACAGTTACACGCACGCATTTCATAATAAGTTTGCCAAATTTTATGCGGTGCCCGACAGTGCCCTGAAAGATTTTATGCGTTGTGCCGACAGCCTGCATTTAACCGCCAATATCATCCGCATGCCGGGAAGAAATACCTGGCGCACTGCGGGTGTAACATGGACAGATATTAAAAAATCGGGCGACACGGCTGACTCGCTGTATAAAAAAGGGTTTACTGAAGTGGGCTGGGACCTGGAATGGCATTATACCGACAGCCTGACGCTTAAGAATACCAGTGATGAAATGATCACACAGGTAGACAGCATGTTTACGAATAATAAAACAAAAACACCCGATCATTTGGTGATACTGGCGCACGACCAGGTGTATGAAGATATTGCCGACTCGGCGCAACTGCACCAGTTCATTATTAAACTAAAAGCGAAGAATGAATATAATTTTGAGATGGTGAGCAGGTACCCGGGGTTGAAGTGAGTGGTCAGTGGTCAGTGGTCAGTGGTCAGTGGTCAGTGGTCAGTGGTCAGTGGTCAGTGGTCAGTGGTCAGTGGTCAGTGGTCAGTAAAAAAAGATTTGTTTTTGAATAACATATGCTGCATCTGCACAAAAACTTTCTTCCGTCTACTGTCTTCTGTCTTCTCCCCCTATGCCATTTGCCGGGGATTACTTATTTTTAATGTCTAAAATTTAAAACTATGTCTTTATTTAAATCTGGAAACCCCACATTGTCGGAAAAAAGATTCAGGGATACCGTACTGGACGATGTGGTAACTCATGAAAACGCGATGACCGTTAAAGGCACATTGCAAAAATTCGGTTTTTTGTTTTTAATGACAATGGGCACCGCATTTTATTCATGGAAAGAATTTGCAGAAGGCGGAAACGTGGTTCCTTTGATCTGGGGTGGTGCGATAGGCGGACTGGTAATAGCCATTGTGCTGATATTTAAAAAAGAATGGAGCCCTTATCTTGCCCCGCTGTATGCACTGGCCGAAGGTTTATTTGTAGGCGCTATTTCTGCCGCTTATAATTATGCGCTGGCCGCTGTTGCGCCCAACATCATCATCAACGCAGTGGGTCTTACTTTTGGAACTGCAGTGGCCATGTACCTGCTGTACAGTTTCCGCATCATACAGGCCACACAGAAATTTAAAGCAGTTGTAATTACTGCTACCGCGGGTATTGCAATTTTTTACCTTATCACTTTTATACTGAGTTTCTTTGGCATTACCATTCCCTTCCTGCACGAGGGAAGCACCATTGGAATTGCCTTCTCTGTTTTTGTAGTTGCACTTGCGGCCCTGAACCTGATACTGGATTTTGACATGATAGAACAGGGTGCTGCGCTGGGCGCTCCAAAATATATGGAATGGTATGGCGCTTTTGGTTTGCTGGTTACCATTGTTTGGCTGTACCTTGAAATTCTGCGTTTGCTAAGCAAATTGAGCAGCAGGAATTAATTCAATAAATAATTAAAAAGGGCTCAATAAATGCTGAGTCCTTTTTTATGCAAGTTGCTGAATCAATTCTCCCACTTTTTCCTTTATAAAATCCCTTACTTCATTAAACTGTGCCGGCTCCATATGTTTGGGGTCGGGTATTTGCCAGTCGATAAACTGTTTGGCAGGCATCCACGGGCAGGCATCACCACAACCCATGGTAACCACTGCATCAAAGGGCGCATATTGTTTCACCTCATCCAGCGATTTGGAATCGTGGGTACTCAAATCGTAACCCAGTTCTTTCATAGCCGCAATAGCTTTGGGGTTTACAATGCCGCTTGGTTTGCTGCCTGCACTGTAAGCTTCCACAGCATCGCCCCCAATAATTTTTGCAAATGCCTGGCTCATCTGGCTGCGGTTACTGTTTTCAATGCAAACAAAAAGCAGTTTCTTTTTTTCCATATTATTGTTGTTGGGTAAATAACTCATCATGTATTCATCAACGAAGCGGTTTTCGCCGGCGAGATAAGAGTAATTTTTCAGCAGGCCTTCAATTACAAAGCCGCATTTTTTATACAAGGCTATTGCTTTTTCATTTCCGGCAGCAACCGACAGGTCGACCCTGCTGCGGTGATGTTCTTTTGCAAAAGCAAGGATATCCTGCATCATCAAAAACCCATAGCCTTTACCGGTATGTTCCGGGTGAACCGCAAATCCTCCCACATACATCTTATGTGCATCCCTGTACTTGTGCAAAACCAGTTTGCACATACCTGCGTCAGCTGCACCATCATTGAATTTATACAATACCTGTTGCTGCAGCAGCTCATTAAAAATGGGTGTAAACTGCTCTTTATTCATTTCGTCATACAGCAGGTAAGGGTTCACCTGCGGGTGCATGTACAAATTGTAAAAGAAATCAAAATCAGCAGCTGCGGCCTTTATGAGCATGGCATTAAATTTTCTTTTTCATAACCACCGCACTGGATGGACAAAGACTGGTAAATTCCTGTGATTGTTTCACTCCTTCGGGCGCATCATCTCTTTTAATGACACAGTATCCCTGTTTATCAAAAAAATCTTTTGCCGTAGTGGTGAGCAGGTACAGGCAGCTCACGCCTGCATCTTTCACATATTGCTCAATGGCATCGTTCATAAATTTGCCGTAGCCTTTTCCCTGTTTTTCTTTTATCACACTCACGCTGCGTAACAATGCACAGTCTTCAAACATTTCAAGCCCAACAGTACCCACCGCTTCTTCACCATCACGTAACAGGTATAAAATTTTATCGCCGTCAATATCACTTACCGGAAGCTTGTGTTGTTGCAGTAAACTAATGACCTGTTGCCGCGCTGCTTCGGTTGTGGCAACCTGTAATTGCAAAGTGTTCAATGTTCCTGTTTGCATGATTATAATTTTTATCAGCAGCAGCCGCTGCCGGGTTCACAACATTTTCTTTCGTCTTTTGCGGGTTTCTCAGCGTACACTGTTATACTGGTAATACGGGTGGTAAGTTTTTTATACTCCTCCATTTCGCCTGCATCCAGGTATTGTGCCAGCACCGCATCGGGTATTACAATCGTTTTATCCTTTTGTATGGTAATATTTTTAAATCCTGCCTGCTCAATAATCTCCAGGTATACCTGCTTTTGAATGGCGCCGCTTACACAGCCTGCATAAAACTCCGCCACCTCCCTCCAGCGTTGCGGCAATGCTCCTTCCAAAACAATGTCTGAAATGGAAAAATGCCCGCCGGGTTTCAGCACGCGGAAAATTTCGCTGATCACTTTGTGTTTGTTGGGTACCAGGTTCAGCACACAATTGCTTACAATCACATCTGCATAATTGGATGTAACCGGCATGCTTTCAATATCACCCTGGCGAAACTCAACGTTATGGTAACCCATTTTTTCAGTATTGGCCCTTGCTTTTTCTATCATGGCCGGGGTAAAATCAATGCCCATCACTTTTCCTTTATCTCCCACAATCCTTCTTGCAATAAAAGCGTCGTTGCCTGCGCCGCTTCCCAGGTCTATCACCACATCCCCTTCTTTGATCTTTGCATACTCGGTGGGCAGCCCGCAACCCAGGCCAAGGTCTGCATCGGGATTGTATCCTTCCAGGTTTTTATAATCATCCGCCATAATGGTATATACTTCATCGCCGCCACAGCAGGATGATGTGGCTCCACAGCAGGAGGAAAGATTTTGCTCCTGGGACTGGCTGGCAATGGCCGCGTATTTTTCCTTTACCAATTGTTTAATGGCCTCATCACTGGCTCCTGCAGCAATGGAAGCGGTCAATGTTTGTTCGTTCATTTTTGAAAATTTTTATTGGTGAATATTTTTAACAACAGGCTTTTTCATTCTGCACTTTCAGTTTGTTAAAAAGAAAACTGAATTCGCTCATGAATTTTTCAAAGGCTTTCCAGTTAATGCAGTAACAGCTGCGTGGACCGTCTACCGTACCATTTACCAGGCCGGCATTCTTCAGCTCTTTCAAATGCTGGGATACGGTTGACTGTGATAATGGCAGCACTTCCACAATCTGCCCGCAAATACATTCATTGTGCTGTGCCAGTATTTTCAATATGGCAATACGTGCCGGGTGGCTCATAGCTTTGGCAAAAGCCGCCAGCTCCTGTTCCTTTTGGGAAAACTCTTCTTTTTTATGAATGGCCATAACCAGGCTGTTTATAGTTTTTAAAATCTTATATCGCAAATATACGATTAATGCTTTCACATATCCAAATTCTTTTTTACATCCTCTTCAAATACGTGTTACAGGGTATTGTATTCCGTTCACAAACCCTTACTTTTAGTAAGACTTAGTTTTAAAACTTTATATACAGTAATGCGTATTTCCACACCGGTAAGCAATAATCATAGTGAGGCAGCACTGAGCTGGATAGAAGATATCATCCTGCAAAACAGGGAAAGCGAAAAAGGGATGGATGATTCTTTATATAAAGAAACCGGGCGTTTTTTGCAGTTTAGCAAAACAATGGTATGGGCCTACCCGGTGGCCCGGCTGATGCGCTGGCATATACGCCGCAATAAAAAACTGAAACAGATATTGCAGTTCCCCGAACTGCTGCCCGTTCGCAACAATATTGAAAAAGGTTCTTTTGCGTATGACAGCCTCTTATTCAAACAGTCTTTTTTTAAACTGCTGCAAAACAAAAGTCATTTGGCCAACCTGGTATGCCTGGCCATTTTATTTGGCGACGAATTCATTGACGGCATTGCAGATGCATACGGAAAGGAGCATACCGCACAGTTACTGCAAAACGAACAATACAATTTTGACCTGCAGTTCAAAGAAGCCGGAAATTCGTACGAGTTATATTACGAGTTTGATATTTGCGAGCTGCTGCCCTGCCAGGTACTGCAAAACATCAATCCTAAATATGAAATAAGCTATGCCAGTTTTTACAGGCACCTGCTTTTTTTGCTGGATGAGATGAACAGGCATTTAAAAAAGCTTGAAAAGGAAACCGCCAAAGAAGCCACCCTGCTCATATGCAAAGTGTGCAATCTTTGCTTTGATACCTACAAAACCGACATTGCCGGTTTTCATGCAGATTATACGCTGGAAGAATTACTGCATTATCAAAAAAGCAAAGACGATGACATCATCAACATACTGCTTACCCTGCGGGCAGTACTGCTGAACAAGCGGCAGCTCAAATACCAGAAAGAGTTCAGTTCCTGGAGCAGTATGGTACGCTGTATGCAGCTGTATGATGATATGGAAGATGCGGCAAAGGATTGTGATTTCCAGATGAACCTCTGCTGCTGGTTTGCCCGTAATTATTTCCCGGATGAATGGACATTTTTACAACAGGAAAAAGAATACCTGCAAAAATTAAAAGGACTGGAACTGAATGCCGCTATTGCCCTGAACATGCCCGGCAGCTGTATTTTAGTAATGCAGTATGCACGTTATATCACCTGTACAAAATTAAACTGGGTGCAGCGTAAGATCACCAATTACCTGTGGCGCAAGAACTGGCTGGGCATTCACAACCCTGTTATCAATACCGGCTTTTCATTTACCAGGATCATGCACCGGCAGGATGTTTCTGTACCGATGCGGCTGCATTTTATATACCAGCAGGTAAGCAAAGTACAGCATGCATTCATTACAGAAGAAATGAAACAGGCCTGGATGATGGATGTGGCGCTGATGGATACCGAAGTAAGGGAATATATTGTGAAGCATTGCAGAAAAAAAGAAGCGTATTTTCTTCAAAGCTGTTTTTTAGAGAACCCGTTGGAAAAGAAAGCCGCATTATTCCAGGCATTGCAATACCAGTAAAAACCTGCATAAATAAAAAGCGATACAGTTTCCTGTATCGCTTTTACAATTTTATAAGTCACGCTTAACCTAAAGCCACACGCTTAAAGCCTGTTACTTTCAGGTCGGCATCCACGCTCTTCAGGTAATCGGCAACAGATTTGCTGCTGTCTTTTACAAAGGCCTGTGCCATCAGTGTATTTTCTTTTAAGAACTTGTTTACTTTACCGGCAGCGATCTTTTCAGCCATTTCAGCGGGTTTGCCTTCAGCTTTAATTTGCTCAATGGCAATTTCCTTTTCACGTGCAATGGTTTCGGGAGCCACTGAAGTTTCGTCAACAGCCAGCGGGTTCATGGCAGCAATTTGCATGGCCACATCTTTACCGGCTTCTGCGGCTTCCTTGGTTAAACCCAGCAACACACCCATACGGTTTGCACCGTGGATATAAGAAGCCACATAAGGAGCATCCACACGTTCAAATTTGGTAAGGGCGATCTTTTCACCAATAGCAGCCAGCTTATCATTGATAAGGTCGCTTACTTTGGCGCCGTTGATGGCCACATTGGTAAGTTCTTCCGCTGTTTTCACATCATTGGCAATAGCAGCATCAGCAATGCTTTGTACAAAAGCAACAAAGTCTGCATTCTTACTCACGAAGTCGGTTTCGCAGCTGATACATAAAACAATACCGGCTTTGTTACCGGGTAATGTTTGTGCAATTACCACACCTTCTTTTGCCTCACGGTCGCTGCGTTTTGCAGCCACTTTTTGTCCTTGTTTACGAAGCCAGTCGATAGCGGCTTCAAAATCACCGTTGCTTTCTGTTAAAGCTTTACGGCAGTCTAACATACCGGCTCCGGTAGTTTGACGCAGCTTGTTGATATCAGCTGCTGTTATAGTTACGCTCATTGTAATGAATAATTAAAAATGAATAATGAATAATGCTGTAAAACTGTTACCGCTTTGCTTAACCCGCATCTTACACATTACCTGGTATTGAATTTTGTGCAAAATTATCTTGCGCCGCCACCAGCAGGTCTCCTGCCACCAGCACCCGGACCGGGTACACGGCGTTTGGGGGCACCGCTGCCGGGGCCACGCCCGCCACCGCCGCGACGGCCACGATCGTCACCACCATCAGCTTTCTGCTCAAAACGTGCAGCTTTAGCTTCTGCAGATTCTTCGCTGTCGCCATGATCATCATCGTGATCTTTATCAGCCTGGCGCTCCTGTAAACCTTCAGCAATAGCCGCGGCTAAGTAGTTCACCACAATGGCGATTGATTTGGTTGCATCGTCGTTTGCAGGGATAGAGAAATCAACTTTATTAGGATCACAGTTGGTATCTACCATACCAAAAGTGCTGATGCCCAGTTTTTTTGCTTCGGCCAGTGCAATGTGCTCATGACCGATGTCCACCAGGAACAAAGCTGCGGGGATACGGCTGATCTGTGCGATACCACCCAGTACTTTTTCAAGTTTTTCCTTATCGCGTGATAAAGTAAGACGTTCTTTTTTAGTCAGGCTTTCTGCGCTGCCGTCTGCCAGCATTTTTTCAATGCTCTGCATTTTCTTCACACTTTTTCTAACGGTGTTGAAGTTGGTGAGCATACCACCCAGCCAGCGTTCCGTAACATATGGCATGTTTACTTTCTGTGCGCATTCTGTTACGATTTCTTTAGCCTGTTTTTTTGTGGCAACAAACATTACTTTTTTGCCGATGCGTGCAATAGCCTTTAAAGCTGCTGCTGCTTCCTGCAAACCTTCCACAGTTTTATTAAGGTCGATGATATGAATACCTTTTTTTTCTGCGAAGATGTAAGGCAGCATTTTGGGGTTCCATTTCTTTTTCAAATGGCCAAAGTGTACGCCCGCCTCGAGGAGCTGCTGTTGTAAGGAAGTGTTATTTTCCATTGTATCTTATTAAAATGTTGTTATGTATTAGAGTTGATAGTTGTCAGTTGACAACTGACAGTAAGTGTATTTGCTTAAAACTGTCACCTGACAACCGTCAACCAGTATATTAACGTTTGCTGAACTGGTAGCTTCTTCTTGCTTTTTTACGGCCTGGTTTTTTACGTTCAACAGCACGTGGGTCACGCTTTAATAAACCGGCTGCTTTTAAAGCAGGACGGTAATCGGCGCTCACTTCCAGCAGTGCACGTGAAATACCCAGTTTAGCAGCTTCGGCCTGGCCTTTAACACCGCCACCGGCAGCATTGATCACCACGTCGAATTTATCAGCAGCTTCCACTGTTTTTAAAGGCGCTTCCACCTGGTTTTGTAAATACACCAGCGGGAAATAAGTTTTATAGTCTTTGCCGTTCACTGTTATTTTACCCTCGCCCCTGCTCAGGAACACACGGGTTACAGCTTCTTTTCTACGGCCTAATGCATTTTTTTGCTTTTCCATTTATTTTAATTTGGTCCCGATAGCCACCGGGATTAATGAATTTAGAATTTTAACTCTTTTGGCTGTTGTGCAGCATGCGGGTGTGCGGCACCGGCATATACAAACATCTTTTTAAACATTTTACGGCCAAGGCGGTTTTTAGGCAGCATACCCCTTACGGCACGCTCAATCACCACTTCGGGACGGCGTTTGATCAGGTCTTTTGCCAGTTCTTCTTTACGGCCACCGGGATAACCGGAGAAGTTGTCGTAAATTTTTTCTTCCATTTTGTTACCAGTGAACTTAACCTTGTCGCAGTTGATAACAATGATAAAATCGCCGCAGTCAACATGTGGCGTGTAGTAGGCTTTGTTTTTGCCCCTTAATACAGCGGCAATTTTAGAACACATGCGGCCTACGGTTTGATTAGTACCATCCACAACATACCAGTTGTGCGTAACGGTAGCCTCGTTCGCATGTTTAGTAGTGAAATGCAGTTTACTCATTTTTTAAATTTTACACCGCCCAATGCGGTAGTGATTGAAATGCGCCGTAAGCTATCCCTTCCGGCGTTCCCATTTTTTGGGGTGGCAAAGGTAGGCTGCAACAGGGTGAAGTTCCAAAGAAAAGCGCAAGTATTTTCAATCGGACATTTGCAACTAGCTGGTTTTCAGTAAAAATTTTGTCTCCCTTTTTACAGAGCACACAAAAAGGCCCCGCAAAAAACCGCGGGGCCTTTACAAGCATGAGAAAAAAAACCTACTTACAGTTTTATAAAAGCCTTTGTTTCCTTTGTTGTTCCGGCAATAATGGTAATATAATAAGTACCCTTGCTCAAGGTTTTTAACGGCAGGGCAGTAAATGTTTCGCCGGCCTGCATGTTTACCTGCTTTGCAAGTACAAGCTGCCCCATTGCACCGGTGATCATTATTTGAACCGGCTGCTGTTGCTGCAGCGATACCTGCACCATAAGATCATTTTGCACGGGGTTTTGCAGCAGGGTGAGCAGTCCGGAACCAGTTTCATATTTCACCTTTACAATACTGCTCATGGTACTGCGGCCATTTTTGTCAACCTGCTCCAGCCGGTAAAACACTGTTTTGACGCCCTGTAAATTTTTAACGGTGTTGTCGGTATAGCTGTAATCCGCCGCAATACTGCTGTTGCCCTTTGCCTGTATGGTTCCAATACCTGAGAAGTTAACCCCATCGGCACTGCGCTGCACATTGAAATGACTGCTGTTTTGTTCCGTTGCTGTTTGCCAGTTCAATAATGCATTGCCGTTATTGAGTAAAGCGGTGAAAGAAGTGAGTGTTACTGGCAGCGCAATTGCAGACCAGGCATCATAGGTTTGCGTAATCTCTGCTGCTGTAAGCGCCCGGTTATAGATACGCATTTCATCCAGTTTACCATGTAAGGGATTATATACCGGCGGTGATTGCGCATTAAAATACATGCCGCCAAAAGCAGGTGTATATGTATAAACCGGTGTTTGGGTGCCCACCGTTCCTGTACTGTTAAGCACCCCGTTAATATAAATTTGCATTGCAGTACCATTGCGCACACAAATTACGTGTACCCATGTACCTAATGCCACTGCACCGCTGGTGGTGCCCACGTTTCCGTTCCTGCAATTGAAATTCACCTGCGGGTAGCCCACCGCATTCCAGAACCATACACCGTAACCACCATAGTTGAGATTATTATCGTACAAGCCGCAATGATGCACATATGGACTGTTGGCATAAAACGCCAGGGCGATAGTAAAATTTTGCGCTGCGCCAAAGTTCACTGCGCTGTTCACCGTTTGCAAAGCATACTGGGCAGGTGTGCTTGTAGGATTTGAAAAGGCCATAGCCGAGTTTAAGGCATTCAGGTTATTGGTGCTGGCCGTGGCACCGTTGTTGGTGGTGCTGATACCTGTTCCGCTTAAATCACTGAAGTTGCCATTCATGGGCCAGTAAGCCACCAGGCCTGCTGTGGGAGCCTGGGCTGCGGCAAGGGCAAAGCAAAGCACTGCCATTGCAGTAAGTAGATGTTTCTGCATAAGTTAATTTTTAACTGGTTTGGAATAACTGATACGATTGTATCAGGCGGCTTTGGCGGAATTGAACTTCATTATTGCCTCGGTACGGTTACGCACCTGCAGCTTTTTGTAAATGTTTTTACAGTGCTTTTTGATAGTGTTGATGTTTACCTGTAAGGCAACGGCCATTTCTTTATACAGCAGTCCTTTGGTCAGCAACTCCAGCACTGCATATTCTTTGGGGGTTAACAGACTGATCTCCTGCTTGCTCATGTTTTATCAGTTAAAAGTAAATGGAACACTCATTTTGAACAACGGCACTTTTGTGTACCATGGTTCTGATACAAAATTGCTTTATCGGCTACTGTTTTAAAAGGGCGATATAACGGAGATTCTGGAGGGTGAAAACACGGTAGTGGTAATTTAAAGGCCTTGCTTGGCTAATGGCACCTTTCACTTTGCGAGTTTTTGCAATATTGCCGAATACTGAATGATCAATGACACCGGTAGTGCATGGTTTGAACCATCATGCACATCATCACACCCTCCCAACACATGAACACCAATAACCTTCCTGCTGCCTGCTGATATTACTGATGAACCCGAAGACCCCCCTTCGGTATCAATATCATCATAGTCAATACTTTCATCCGATACATGAAATAAGCTACCTGCTTCTATAACCTTGGGGTTGCCAAACGGATGCTGAATTATTGCAGCAATATCACCTCTTGAAGCCTGCATTTTTGATACTCCTAAAAAACCAAACCTGTCTCCTGGATACTGCCCTTCTCTGTCCTTTCCTAAAATTATAATAGCATAATCAATTCCTCCATTCCGGTATTCCTTCAGTTCCACAACAGGATAGTCAATCGTGTCAGACCGCAAAACCATTGTTTGCTTGCTTAACTGGTAATTAAAATTCACTTTCATCAGTTTTGCAAGCTCATTGCTTGGGAGCACTTCGTTGTTTTTGGAAGGCAATATCCAACCATTGCCTTCTTTATCAAAACAATGACCCGCAGTCAAAAAAATATTTTTACCAATTAGCGTACCAGTACACCATCTTACACCCCTCACATTCCCACCAGAAAAAGATGCCTCTGATGCCATTGAATCAAAATTGTACCTCCATTGAAGCTGACCAACAGCCGACATACACCTTTCTACAAATTCCTTTGTAACACCCAGCGTACCATCGTATAATTCCACCGGCTGAGAATCATCATTTCCCCGGCAGGGGCTAAGCTGGCTTTTATACCAGGCTAAAATATTGGTGGTGATATCAAGTTCCTTTTGCAGAGAATCTCTGCTTTTTTCTTTACTCCCGTTAAAGGCACTCTCATTGGAAATTTTTACCAGCGCCAGTTGAATGCTGTCCCTTACGGCAAGAACAGAATCGATATTTACTGGCATTTTTGATGACGGCGGGTATGGAAGCGGGTTTCTCCTCACTACTACTTTATCGGCAGCGGTCTCCCCCGTTTTAACACGATCTTTTTTATTATCCTGGCAGGAAGCCAGTAAAATAAAAAAAGCAGCAAAAAAATAATACACCCTTGTTTTAAAAGAAAATTCAGTCATAGCTGCATTTTAAATAAGTAACTGTTTTTTTATTCTCCCTGGGTAAACATATCTATGGGCACCCCCACTTTAAAACCCAGTTCTCCTGGATACCTGCCATTTAATATGTCACCTGAAGTGCTTTTCATACTATAATAGATTGTGAGCACGGTTTTAGTTTTGTCTTTCTGTACAATGGGAAATAACACACCTATCTCTGCTTTTCTTTTTACATCAGCTTCATTTCCCAATGTTACCCTCAGGCTTCCGCTAAACCCCACCACTTTCTTAAAGAAGTAATAATAGTCAAGGCCGAGGGTAAGTGTACGGGTATCCTTCAGCTGAACTGTATCGTATGCCTTTTTCGTTTTTGATTCATAGTAAGTGGTGCTTCCCTGAGTTTCGATACGGCGGTTATAGTTTACATCCACAGCAGAAAGAGCTGCAGAGTTGTCGGTATGAGCGTAGCGGGCACTGTAAATAAAATACTGCGCTGATTTTTTGAAGATGTCTAAAACATTATAAGACAGGGTTACCCCGGTATTATTGAATATCCTCGTGTTAATCCTTGTGTCGATGGCATTCAACCGGTTAACAGTGTTAACAGAGGGCCTGTCGTACTCCAGATCGGTTCCAATCCAGCGGTAGATTTTTTTTGAATAGTCTGCATGCATAAAAATATCCTGTACCATCTCCTTTACTTTCGTAATTAGAAAACGGGTGTAACGTTTTTCATTCCTGGTGATGCAGGTATCATCAGGAATTGACCTGACCAATTTGCAGTGATACGATTTGTACACAGCTTCAGCCGAATCTTTACAGTCACATTTTTTTTGCAAGTTCAAAGCAAGCGATGCATACCCCGAAGCCCCGGCAGCCTTATTCAGTTCTTCTGCTTGTGCAGCTATTCTCTTTTTTTCATCAGGCGTATACATAGCAAGCGCGGGTAAAAAGAATTTTATCCCCGCCGAAAATTTAAGATTTGCAGAAAATTTTCCTTCGGATATGAATACGGATCTTTTTGCTTCGTCGTCAAAGTCGAGACTGGCACCGGCATTAAATGCAACCGGATACCCGTTTAACATAGTAGCATTACTAAAAAAACCGCTATAATTGGCATTGAACTGTTTTTTGCCAATATCAAACAGCAAAGAGGTTTGTGGCAAGGCACTGGAAATAACCCCCAGGCGGCTATAGTCTTTAAAAATAATCTTATTGAATACCGAGTCTGGCACAAGACCGCTGAAAGAAAGCTCCCGCTGTTCACCTTGTGACACAGACTCCGTTATGCGGTTAGGATAGTTGACTTTAATCGTACTGTCAAAAAGTTTATTAAATTCATTCCGTTGCCCTCTAAGTGCTGTTAGGAAAAGCAAACTGCTTACAAAAAAAAGTATCACCTGTTTCATAACCCTGGTTTTGGTTTTAAAAGATTTACTGTCACAAATATTTTAAAACCCGTTTTAATGCACAACCGTACTATAACCCGGTTATTTACGTGAAAACACGGTAAAGAAAAGGTGTAAGGGCTATTGCATATATGAGGGGGATTTTAGATTTTAGCGGAGCAATAAAACCATAAACCTAAAAACATTTAAATGACAAAGTATTTTCTTACCTGCATTATAACAATAGTAAGCAGCTGGCTTGTTTCATGTAATGCTGGAAACGACTCTGATAAAAAAAATAGTTCTGGAAGCGGAGATAGCAACCTCGTGTCAAAAAATCAAAGTGGGCAATTAAAATTTGGCCCGGGGGCTAATTGTATCGGATTGGCAAACATCTTTTTTCTAAACCAGCAGGACGCATTGAATATGATAACCCATTTCAAAGACGAATTTCACAATAAACCCGGACTGCCGGCTACAATGAGAAAATTAAAAGATTCTATTTGGATTGATGCTTCTGTAATAAAGGGGTTTTCTGATTTTTTGTCTGCCAATTCCAAGGATTACGATGGCTTAAGGATAGTTATGGGAGCATATTCAAATGACAGCAGCTGTATTTTTTTGGTTACTACAACTGCCAATGGAACAGGCCACAGGGAAAGATGGGATGCATATGTTCCTGTGACATCTGCCAGTAAGATTGAATTCAGAAATTTTAATATTGATGAAGCCATTGCAAGGCCGCTTGTAGATAGTTTTACCACCCGGGTCCGGAAACAGACAAATCCGCATGACATTAACTCGACAAGTTTCGATTCTCTGTCAACAAAGATTTGGCTTAACTCATGCGTTTTTAGTTTACTTTCTGATACAATTGAAACTTCGGGTAATAAACTGGATGGTGTAATGGTATATTTTGCAGCATATAATAAGATTGTTCCAAATAGGGCAAGTTTTCAAAAAAAGCCAAATCAAAGCACCATGATATTGGTTCCTACTATACCAAATGGTCCCGGTAAGCATAAAGCAGATTGGGATGCCGTAAGGGTCAAATTTGTGAATTTAAAGTTTACGCTTGATCCGGGCGGGTATAACCATGGCGAACTCTGCCCGCAAATTTGTAATTAATTATGTTTCCATTACCCCTGTTCCATTTTTTTACTATTGGCACGTTTTTAATCAGCGTGGCGATGTTGTATAAATTCAACAACAAACCGCTGCGCTGGTTTATCCCCTTTTTATTGCTGATGGTGTGTGCGGATATTTACGGGAGGTATATCAGGAAAGTGCTGCACCAGCCTAATACCTGGCTGTTCAATTTCACAATTCCTGTTGAATATATTTTTTACGGGTTTATGATCGGCAGTTTATGCCTGACAAAAAAATACAGGCAGGCAATTTTTTTTCTAACCTGTATCCTTGGATTGTGGTCTGCCGTCAATTTGTTATTCATAGAGGGGCATACCAACCTTGCCACCTACAACCTGAAAGCGGGGAGCTTCCTGATGATACTCTTCAGCGGATTGGGATTACTAGATCTTTTTAAGAATGACCAGCATTACACATTGTTAAGAAATCCACTTTTCTGGATCTGTACAGGTGTGCTTTTTTTCAACAGCGGGGAATTTATTTATAACTTCTTTTTTGACGTCATGCTTAAAAATAACTGGGATAAGTCAGCCAAATTATTTTCGGCAATCAACAACAAACTAATTTATGTACTTTACACATGCCTGTCAATAGCTATTGTATGTTCAAAGACGTTGGAGAAGAAAGCCTGATTTCATTGATTACCCTGGGTACCGTGATCCTGGTAATACTGGTCTCTTTTGTGATCCTGCTTTCTTATCTTTTTACAGCAAGAAAAAACAAATTACTGAAGGAAAAAGAATTGCTCCATGCCCAGTTCGAACAGGAACTCCTCCGCACCCAGCTGGAAATCCAGGAGCAAACCCTTACAACCATCAGCCAGGAAATTCACGATAACGTGGGGCAGGTACTGAGCCTGGCCAAACTCAACTTAAATACATTACCCAACAGCGGTGATCCAAAAATTCAGGATACTAAAAATTTAGTGAGCAAAGCCATTAACGACCTGCGTAACCTGAGCCATAGCCTGCACGGTGATATCATTGCAGAACTGGGCCTGCAGGAAAGCATTGCCCAGGAACTGAACATCATTCAAAGCACAAAGGCCTTTGAAACGGAATTAAATGTAACAGGTACTGTTTTCAAATTAAACCCGCAAAAAGAAATGGTGCTGTTCCGTATTGTACAGGAGGCTTTGAATAATTGTATTAAATATTCCGGCGCCAAAAAAATTACGGTAACCATGCAATTCCTGCCGCAGTTATTTACATTGCTTATTACCGATGATGGCAATGGTTTTGATGCCACACAAAAAACAGGCATTGGCTTAAAAAGTATACATAACCGGGCAGCTTTGATTGGCGGCAGTTTTAATTTACAATCAACAACGGGTGAAGGCACAATGGTAACTGTTCAGCTCCCTTGTTAACCTTTTAACTTTATCAACTATTACTTTAAAGATGGCAACAATAGCACTGGCAGACGATCATGTTTTACTCCGGAATGGGCTGGCTTCCCTGGTAAACAACCTTGGTCATACCGTTTTATTTGAAGCAGACAACGGGCAGCAGCTAACAGAAAAAATAAAGAACAGCGAACCCGCGCTTGTTTTAATGGACATCAACATGCCTCAAATGGATGGCTTTGCCACCACGCAATGGCTCAAGGAAAACCACCCGGATATAAAAGTGCTTGCCCTGAGCATGTATGACAACGAGGCCAGCATCATCCGCATGCTCAGGTGCGGTGCCAGGGGTTATATTTTAAAAGACAGTGAGCCGGCCGAGCTCAAAGCCGCCATTGATGCGGTGCTTAATAAAGGTTTTTATTACAGCGAGCTGGTAAGTGGCAAACTCATTCATGCCATTAATAAAATGGATGATGGCGGCAGCGATGTGCATGCATTGGTAAAACTGAACGGCCGCGAAACCGATTTTTTAAAATACGCCTGCACCGAAATGACGTATAAGGAAATTGCCGATAAAATGTTTGTGAGCCCCCGCACCATTGATGGCTACCGCGATGCGCTTTTTGAAAAACTGCATGTAAAAACAAGGGTGGGCCTGGTAATGTATGCCATTAAAAATGGCATTGTAACCGTATAGGCTATTCTACTTAAATTCCAGCCGCCGTATCCGCAGCGCCTCAATACGGGTGCGGCCCCTGTACAATGTATCCAGCAGCGTGTTGCAATGCTCCTGCAGGTAACTGTCGATGATATGATGCGTGGTGTTTTTGGCATCCAGGTCATTAATGTACAGCCATGTTTTACCCGCCGGGATCTGACTGAACGCGGGCAGCAGCTCTGAAGGATCTTTAATATTCTGGATATAAGATGTGTCAAAATTCACCGGGGCGGGAACAGGTATTACCGGGTTATTGCCCTTATATGAATATTGAAAAGGCAATGATAATACGTTGCGGTAAATCAGGATCGGTTCTCCCGGTTTCTCCACTTCGCCTATATATTTTCCAATGTAATTAAAATCGTAGGTGTTTACCGGTGCACGGTATTCTTTGTACAGGAAAAAAACAAACACTGTGCACAGCAATGCATAAACCACCGCCTTGGGTACAATTGACCTGTACACACGAAAAATTGCCAGTAACAGCAACATCAGCACAAAGCCCACCGTCATGTAAATATCATTGTAAATAATTCCGGTAATGGCTACCATGCCCGTCAGCATCAGCACCACTATAACCACTGCTACCACCAGGTAACGGTTCCATGCCAAAAAATTTTTTGCTGCCGCATGTTCCCCGCTTCTTTGCACCAGCAGGATATATGCCCGCACAATCAGCACCACAAATGCCAGCCGCAGTATCCGGTTTGCATAAAGACCAAATGTACCCGGGGGAATAGAGCTGATGGAAAACAGCATATTCTGCGGCGTATGCAGCACCTGCAGGCAGCGCTTCAGCACATCGGCGGGTGCATAGCTGATAACATCTCCATTCTGGTGCATATTGATCTGGTACGATAAATAAATCAGGTTGGGCAAAAACAACAGTGCCACCGGAATAAACCAAAGGCATAAATTAAAGAACGGCTTCCACCCTTTGAAGAACCAAACCGGCAGCACCAGGCCGGCAATGAGCACACCAAAAAAATACTGTGTATATAAACCCACCAGGCTGGTAAGTAAAAACAGGTAAAGGAATTTTTTTGTACCATCTGCATAATAACGGAAGAAAAAATAAATAGCACATACCGAAAGTAATATCAGTAAAGCATACAGCCTGATGTCTAAAGCCGTCCACACCGTATAAGGATTCAGCAGGAATACCGCCACCATCCATTTGGAGTTTTCCTTACCGGCAAAATAGTTTACCAGTTTTAAAAACTGCCAGGCAGCCAGTGCAATAAAAAAAACGGATGAAAACCTTGCAAAGAAAACACTTGGGCTGATGGTACGCCAGAGCGCAATCAGTAAAAAATAGAACGGGGGCTGGCCTTCAAAAATATACGACTGGTGTATTACACCGGCAAAACTTTTAGATGTGGTGTTCAGCGTATACGATTCATCTTCTGAAACATTGAGCTCATTGCACAGGTACAGCAAAAAGCCCGCATATACAAGCAGGAAAATAATAAAAATGATATTCTTCGCAGCACTTTTATGAAACCTGTCCAGCAATCCCTCCATGAGCAATTATTTATTCCATTTATACAAACAAGCCTGTCTTACAAATTATGATTGGGTACGGTCCCTGTCGATACCCTGCTTTTTAAGTGCGGTACCAAGGTGGAACAGTTCTTCAAAGTATCTTTTGTTTTGCAACGATAAAAAGCCAAGGCTCAAAAACTGTATGGCAATCACAAACGTAATACCACCCACCAGGAATGACTGCGGGTTTTTTTTAAACTGCAGTGCAAGGCTGTGTGAGAAAGAGCGTTCATCGCCCGGCAGCAGCTGGCCATTTGCCAGGTCGGCCAGTGTATCGTACAGCAGCCATACCAGTTCATACAGTGAAAGTATCATCAGTATTCCGCCAATGATCATGAAAAATATATAGGGGCGGAAAATAAAACCCGACATCAGTCCTGAGAAAAAACTGCGGAACACCCGCAGGCTGGATGTGCGTTTGCCGGCAAATTTATTTTGTTCGGTCCAGTCGAGGTGTGCCGGAATTTCCAGCATGCGTGCCCGCAGTATCATACCCTTGTACATGATCTCGGGCATAATTTCATAATCGCGGGTTTTAAGGTTTACTGTTTGAATAAACTCCTTGCGGTATGCACGCACCATGCCAGTAAAAGTGTGGTAATCGTCCTGCGCAGCAAAATGCATAAACCTGTTCACCCACTTGCTCATTACCCTGCGCAAAAAAGGAACAGCAGTTACCTTGCCGCCTTTCATATAGGGTGATGCAATTACAATATCGGCTCTTTCGGTTATCAGTTTGTCCACCATTGGCTCAATATAGGTCTCTGCATAACTCAGGTCAATATCCATCACCACCACAATTTCACCCCTGGCATTGGAAAAACTTGTTTTGATGGCATTGCCCAGGTTAAGGTTTACATGATGATGTATCACCCTTACTGCGGGATTTTCTTCTGCAAGCTGGTTGGCGATTTCGGCGGTTTTATCCTTGCTGCCATCGTTGATGATCAGGATCTCCCACCTGTATTTATGGCTGAGTGCAGCCATATAGGCGGAGATCTTTTCAATGTTAAGCCGCAGTATGGCCTCTTCATTATAGCAAGGCGCCACAACGGTTATAAAAGGCAGGTTACTGTTCATTTCGATCCGTTATAAGGTTAAATCAATTGTTTTCAAAAAGTACCGGGTTCAGTTCATATATGCCAAACCTGTTTTACCGTGGTTACCTGCCTTGCATTTTTTTCAAGCCCGGCAGATGGATTAACCAGGTATGCAAACCGGCAGGATGCAAATACTGGCAGGTCGGCATTACTGTCGCCAATGTAGTCAAATCCCTTTTCGCCATATATTTCCACCAGCCGTTGCTGTTTTGCAAACCCTTTCAGGTTATTATTATTTTCAGTGCCGTACACTTCGCTGAAAACTGGAAATACCTGCGCCATTTTTTTTGCCTCCGTTAAAGGCGATGCAGTGGCCAGTACGATCTTTCTTCCTTTTTCATACTCTGCGCTTAAAAACTCCTGCACCAGTTTATTGAACGGGAGGGATGCAGTATCGATCTCCACCCGCTCAAAAATATTTTTTTTCATGTATGCTTTTCCACGGGCCAGCCATAAAATAACAGCTGGCGCATACAGGATATTTTTTTCCAGTAACTGCCGCACTGCAATATGCAAAAGGTCGGCAGTTATCAGCGTGTCATCAAGGTCGGTAACCAGAGGCACAGTTGCGGCAGATTCGTTTTTTATAGTATCCTGTTGCAACACTTATTTACAGTTTATATAAAATAACGCCCTTGCATTTTAAAAGAACTTTAAAAGCTGCTTCCAGCTGCGCTTCAAAACCCGGCACCAATTTGAGCGATGCCTCTTCTGCCACAAAATAGGAAGCGCCTTTATTTTTATATTCCAGCACATTTTCAATAGTCTGTTTATCCTCGGGGATATTATATCCCTTGCAGTTAAGCCAGTAAAAGAAATATGACCGGTTCATCGCTATAGGATATCCATCTGGGTCTTTAAGCGGACCGCCGCTGGCCAAAATGAGTGAATTGGCCGGTATATGTTCAGCCAGTGCAGGTGTACACGAATAGAAACCGGAGGCGGAAAGGGCAAAGGATTTATCCCTGCGCACATATTTGATACAAGATATAAAAAAATGACATACGAGCAATAGTGAAATCCCGGTAATTATTACACTTTTTATCATAGTACCCCCCTGCAGCTTTGTTGTGGCATTTTGCCGCAGCAACGGTACATATTTTTCGTACAATGCAGTGGCGGCGGCCCCCATTAAAATGGCAGCAGCCGGCGCAGAAAATACATGGTAGTAAAAAGCCCAGCCGTCGGCCGTAGTGCGCACCGCGGCAAGATAAAACAGCAATGCCCCGGCCAGCCAGCTAAATGCCAGTTTTACCGGGAAAGTTTTACGCATACCGGTAAAAAACAAACCCAGCAGCACCAGCAGAATACCGGATAACATCCACACATTTTTTATCTCCAGCGTAAACAGCCCTTTTATAAAATAGGGGTTTGTAAAAAAATCTTTCCCTATCCATGCATGCTCATTGGAAAGCCCCAGTGAATTGCCATATGCTGTATAAAAGCGGTGACTGTAAAAATACCACCCAAGAGCGGGTGCAATAGCCACGGCACCGAGCAATAATGTTTTGGGCCGGAAAAGAAAACCCATATCCTTTTTAAGCAGTACCAGTATCACAAACATTACACCGATATGTGCCGATGTTATTTTACAAAGCAATGCCAGTGCCGTAAGCACCATGGTGAGTATATAGGTTTTATTGCTTCCGGTATCGAGCCATTTTAAAAAACTGAACGCAGCTGCGGTGTAAAAGAAGAACATGACCGACTCGGGCTGTATGGTATTAGCCAGAAGTGTAAGCAGCGGGCTGAGGGCAAATACCAGCGAGGATGCAAGTGCTGCCCTGCTGTTTTTAAAAAGGTAATTTGAAAAAGCAAAAAACACCAGCAAAGTGCCCAGCGAAAAAACAAATGAAACAATACGCGGTATCGCCTCGTGGTAACCAAAAATTTTATACCCTGCCGCAGTAATGCCGGTATACAGCTGAAACTCTGCTTCGGTGTAACCCGGGCCGTTACCATCCCAGGCCACCTGCGGGTGAAGGATATTAAGCCCGTTGGTATAAAAATTACGGGCAATGGTAGCCATATCCCCTTCCCTCCACGATTCCGTATCCACCGGCTTCAGCAGTTTGGTGCTGCGGGCGGCAGCGCCAATGATAAAGATGAGTATCCAGAGCAGTGTTGTTGATCTCATTTGAAGGATTGAGGGTTAAAAAATTTTTGTTCCGTAAATCACATACACAATACACAGCACCCACAGCACCGCATTTACCACCGATGGAATATCTTTTACCAGCAATGAAGTGGGGTCGCCGCCTTTATGTTCCACATATATCAGGTACAGGTACCTGAAAACACCATACATTACAAATGGCAGGGTGATAATCAGTTTTTGCGTGCCAAAGCGGGCCACTGTTTCGGGCGCCATGGTGTACAATGAATAGGTTCCGATGGTGGTGGCACTGCAAATGGTAAGGATGATATCGAGCAGTTTGTTATTGTAAAACTCCAGTGCCTTGCGGTGATTCTTTGCCTCATCGTTCAGCACATTCAGTTCATTCCTGCGCTTGCCAAAGCTCAGCATCAGTGCAAGGGATAATGTACAAATGAACAGCCAGGGTGTTACTTCCACACCAATTACCGCACAACCGGCAAATGAACGGAGTAAAAAACCCATGGCAACAATCATCACATCCAGTATCACCACTTTTTTAAGTCCGAATGAATACGCGATATTCAGCGCCACATAAAAAACAATAATCTGGAAAAAATGAATATTCAGCAGCCATGCCGCACCAATGGAAAGCGGCAGCAGTATTGCCATAATGGTTGCAGCAACAGCCGGTTTCACTTTACCGGATGCAATGGGCCGGTTCTTTTTTACCGGGTGCTCGCGGTCATTCTTATAATCACGCAGGTCGTTTAAAATATAGATGCTGCTGCTGGTAAAACAAAAAATTACAAATGCTGCCAGGTTAGTGGCAACGGCATGCGACTTCAGCAGTGAGGCAGAGAACACCACACCGCTGAACACAAGTATGTTCTTCACCCATTGATGGGGGCGCAGTAACAAAATGTATGGCAGCACACCATTACGCTGTTGGTTCATACCTGCTTAATTTTTATTGTATACCTGAAATTATACTGATCATTTTTTCCGTTACATCTTCACCAAAAATATTCTGCTGCGTTGCCGGCACTTTAAATGCACTGATCTTTTCGGCCATGGCAGCATCGGTAGGCTGTATCAAACAGTTCCATTTTTCCTGTACCGTTTCCACCCACTCTGTTTCTGTACGCAATGTGATACATGGCTTTTGCAGTATGTATGCCTCTTTTTGTATACCTCCCGAATCGGTAATGATTTTTTGAGCCGCATGCTGCAGTGCAATAAAATCAATATAACCCTGCGGTTCCACCAGCATGATATTACCTGCCACCGTATAATCTGAGGGCAGCATTTTTTTTGTGCGGGGGTGTACGGGAAAAACAATGGTTTCGCCCAGCAACGCCAGCTGGTTCAATATATGCATCAGCACAGTGCTGTCATCAACATTGTAATGACGGTGCAGTGTTAACAGGGAAAATTGTTTATCCTCCAGCTGCAGGTTCTTCAGCACGGCCGATTTTTCCAGTGCCACCGCAATACTGTTCTTCATGGTGTCCACCATAATATCGCCTGTAAGAAAGGTTTCTGCTTCCAGTCCTTCCTTTTTCAGATTGGCCACAGCCGTTGGCGTGGGCGCAAATAAATATTTAGAAAGATGATCGGTAGTAATACGGTTGATCTCTTCGGGCATGCCGCGGTTAAAACTCCGCAGCCCTGCTTCAATATGAATGATGGGAATATTTTGCTTGGCAGCAATCAGCGCCCCGGCAAGTGTTGAGTTGGTATCGCCAAAAACGATCACAGCATCGGGTTTCTTTTCCAGCATGGCAGCGTCCAGCTTCAGCAGCATTTCGGCTATTTGTGCTGTTTGGTTGCCCGCTCCCACTTCAAGATGAATATCGGGCTTGCGTATGCCCAGGTCTTCAAAAATTTTTTCAGACATGGCATAATCATAATGCTGGCCGGTATGCACAATATATTCTTCATGCAAACCTGCCAGTGCGGCTGATAATGGTGCCAGTTTAATAAACTGCGGTCTTGCGCCTACGATTGAAAAAATTTTCATTTTATAAACTATAATGACGGTCTGTTATTAAAACCGTGTAAGAATATTTTTTAAGACGGTTCTATTTCTTTTTTCACTGTATTGAACTGTTTGGAGAATACAGCCATGGGCATTACATCAAAATGCTTTTTCAGCATCTTCATAGCGGTTTCAAACACTTCCAGTTTTTTTTCGCTTTTGATGTTCATACCCGGGAAGAACGACAGTTGCGGCACATCATCACCTCCAATCAGGTCAAGCGGGTGCAGCAGATAGCTGGGGGGTGTTTTGGTAATGCGGCACATCATGATGCTGAACCACAGGTAGGCCTTCATCAGCCATTTTGAATAACCGCTGATGTACAGCAGGTAACTCTGGTGAAAAGGAATTTTAAAAACCGGCATGGTGGTTACCGGTATCTCCAGTAATTTATTGCCGCTTTTCAGTTTCCATTTGTAAGGCTTTAATGGATAAAAACCTTCTTTATAAGAGCCAAACAATTCCTTGCGGCTTTCCTTTTGTTCTTTGGTGAGTTTTGATTTTGCGAAATAATATTTACGCATCAGCGGCGAAATATAAGTAGGCAAAATGGAAGCATCAAAAAGATAATTTCTTTTCTGCAGCACTTCCAGCAAATCGTTGCTCCAGCTGAAGCCCGGGCCACGGAACATATTGGTGGT
>JABLTH010004616.1_pt1 | contig 68246 bp, 56 predicted proteins | sample 7875711 | NCBI WGS metagenome assembly JABLTH01 (sample SAMN14941262, study PRJNA633318) | bioreactor metagenome | isolation source: bioreactor | place: China | collected 2019-03-05 | reverse complement strand
GTTGGAACCTGCTGAGCCGCCTGCATTATAATCCACGGCAGAGGGGCGGCCCTGGAAATATTTATCACCGGTAAATTTTTGCCCGATGTTTTCATAGCCCACTACTTTCCCGTTCACAGCAATGGTTTTACCCTGTCCGCCTCCGGGCGCAGCCTTTGCCACAAGTGCAATCAATAAGGGATAGATTACCGCACAAAGTACCAGCAGTACAAGTGTAAGCTTAAGCGATATCAATACATTTTTTTTCATCTTTTTTGTTTTAGTGGTTACATAAATAAAGCCAGCAGCATGTCGATGAGCTTAATGCCAATGAAGGGTACAATAATTCCTCCCAAACCATATATGAGCAAATTTCTTCTCAGCAGTGCTGATGCGCCAATGGGTTTATAGGCAACTCCCTTTAGTGCAAGGGGAATCAGCAATGGAATGATGATGGCATTAAATATCACCGCTGATAATATTGCCGACTGCGGGCTTTTCAATCCCATGATGTTCAGCGACTGTAACGCCGGTATGGAGGCGATAAAGAGCGCAGGCACAATGGCAAAATATTTTGCCACATCATTGGCAATGGAAAATGTAGTAAGCGTACCTCTTGTTATGAGTAATTGTTTGCCAATTTCCACCACTTCTATCAGTTTGGTGGGGTCATTGTCCAAATCAACCATGTTGCCGGCTTCCTTTGCTGCCTGTGTACCGCTATTCATGCTTACTCCAACATCGGCCTGTGCCAGTGCCGGCGCATCGTTGGTGCCATCACCCATCATGGCCACCAGTTTGCCGCCCTGCTGTTCTTTGCGGATATAATTCATCTTGTCTTCAGGTTTCGCTTCGGCAATAAAATCATCCACACCTGCTTTTTCGGCAATGTATTTTGCGGTTAAAGGGTTGTCGCCGGTAACCATTACCGTTTTCACACCCATTTTGCGCAGCCGCTCAAAACGTTCATGAATACCCGGTTTGATGATATCCTGCAGTTCAATCACACCCTGCACTGTATTGTTGAGCGATACTACCAGCGGTGTACCGCCATTGGAAGAAACCTCTTTTACTTTTTCGGCAGCAGCACCCGGGAATTCATTGCCCTGTTTAATAATCATATTCTGAATGGCATCAAAAGCACCCTTGCGTATCTGGATACCGCTGGAGATATTGATGCCGCTGCTCCTGGTTTCGGCAGTGAACCTGATGAACTGCACCGTGCTTTTATCCAGTAGCGGTTTTTTTATTCCTTTTGATTCGGCCAGTTCCACAATGGATTTCCCCTCTGGTGTTTCATCGGCCAGTGATGATAACATGCATGACTCCATGAAATCGGTATCGTTTACGCCCGGTGCGGCATAAAAATTTGTGGCCCTCCGGTTGCCGATGGTGATGGTGCCTGTTTTATCCAGCAACAGCACATCCACATCGCCGGCGGTTTCAACAGCCTTGCCGCTTTTTGCAATGATGTTGGCACGCAGCGCCCTGTCCATACCTGCAATGCCAATGGCAGAAAGCAAACCGCCAATAGTGGTGGGTATGAGGCAAACAAACAGTGAAATAAATGCGGCGATGGTGATGGGCGTGTTTGCAAAATCCGCGAAAGGTTTCAGCGTAACACATACTATCACAAAGATGAGCGTGAATGCTGCCAGCAAAATCGTAAGTGCAATTTCATTGGGTGTTTTTTGACGGGAAGCGCCTTCCACCAGTGCGATCATTTTATCTAAAAAGGATTCGCCGGGTTCGGTGGTCACTTTTACTTTTATTTTATCGCTCAGCACTTTTGTGCCGCCGGTAACAGATGATTTATCGCCACCCGCTTCACGTATCACCGGTGCGCTTTCGCCGGTAATGGCGCTTTCATCAATGGTGGCAATGCCTTCAATGATCTCGCCATCCATGGGAATGATATCACCAGCTTCGCAAATGAACAGGTCACCTTTTTGTAATTGGGATGAGGGCACCATGTGTACCTCGTTCACATACATTTCTCCAATGATGCTCACTTTTTTTGCGGGAGTGTCTTCACGTGTTTTGCGGAGGCTTTCTGCCTGTGCCTTACCTCTTGCTTCGGCAAGTGCTTCGGCAAAATTTGCAAATAGCACAGTTAACAGCAAAATGGCGAAGATGGTAATGTTGTACCAAAGAGCCCCTTCACTTATATCGTGTGCGGCTATTTGCCAAATACAAACAGCCAGCATAACTGCCGTACCAATTTCAACAGTGAACATCACGGGGTTTTTCACCATCAGTTTCGGGTGCAGTTTTATAAATGACTGCCTGATGGCCGCTCGCACCAGGGCCGGCTCAAATAATTTTACAGAACGTTTATGTGTGGTCATGGTATGAATGAATTAATAAAGTGAAAAATATTCGGCAATAGGGCCCAATGCCAGCGCAGGCAGGTACGATAGGGCAGTTATAATAATGATCACCGCCAGTGTCATTACACCAAATGTGTAAGAATCGGTTCTTAATGTACCGGGTGATTCAGGGATGAACTTTTTATTGGCCAGCAGGCCAATGATGGCAATGGGTGCAATAATGGGGAGGTACCTGCCAAGTATCAATACAATACCCGTGGTTACATTCCAGAAAATATTATTATCGCCCAGCCCTTCAAAACCGCTGCCGTTATTGGCATTGGCAGAAGTGAACTCGTACAGCATTTCTGAAAAACCATGGTATGACGGGTTGTTGAGCCATGCCGATGGCTTTACCGCCCAGGCGGTTTCGGGATGATGTGCCACCATATAAGCAGCGAGTGCCGTAAAACCTTTTATTAAAAAAGCAGATAACAGGGTAACCAATGCAGCGATCTTTACCTCTCTTGCCTCCACTTTATGGCCCATGAACTCAGGTGTTCTTCCCACCATCAGCCCGGAAATAAAAACGGCAATGATGATAAAGATGAAGTAGTTCAGCAGTCCCACACCCACACCGCCATAGAGGGCATTGATCATCATATCCAGTATGATCACGCCGCCACTCAACGGGGTTAAACTGTCGTGCATACCGTTTACAGACCCATTGGAAGTGGAGGTGGTGGCCACACTCCACAAAGCAGTGGCCGCAGCGCCAAACCGTACTTCTTTTCCTTCCATACTGCCTGCAGTTTGTGCAATACCCATTTTATCAATGGCCGGGTTTCCCTTTGTTTCATAATAAATATTGATGCTGCAAAAAAGCACGAACAGCAAAGTCATTACACCAAAAATCACTTTGGCCAGTTTCTTTTTATTAAGATAAAAGCCAAGCGAAAAAACAAGCGCAATGGGTATGAGCAGTATGGCAATTGTTTCCAAAGAATTGGTGATGTAGTTTGGGTTTTCGAACGGGTGGGCGGAATTGGCGCCAAACCAGCCGCCACCGTTAGTGCCCAGTTGTTTGATGGCGATCATACCTGCGGCCGGACCTCTTGAAACCTGCACACTGTCGCCCTGAAGGGTTACAATACTGTCCTTGCCATCAAAACTGGCAGGTGTGCCGTTGAAAACAAGTATTACGGCAAGAATGATTGACAGGGGCAGTAAAATTCTTGTGATGCTTTTCACAAGGTAGTTCCAGAAGTTGCCGAGGTTATTGGTTGTTTTTTCTTTTAGTCCGTTGAACAGGGCTATCAGGCATGCAATACCTGTGGCAGCGCTCACAAATTGTAAAAAGGTAACAACAAATAATTGTGTGAAGTAAGTGAGCCCGCCTTCGCCGGAATAGTGCTGCAGGTTACAGTTCACCAAAAAACTGATGGCAGTGTTAAATGCCAGGTCGGGTGTTTGCCCGGTATTGCCATCCGGGTTCAGCGGCAGCTTGTCCTGGAAAACCAGCAGCAGCATGGCATATACCAGCCACAGCATGTTTACGGTAAGCATGGCTTTTAAAAACTGTTTCCAGTTCATGCTTTCGTTGGAATTGATGCCGCTGATGCGGAAGATGAACCTTTCAACAGGGTTCATAAAATCAGTGATGTTCTTTTCCCCTTTAAAGATTTTTGCAATCATTTTTCCGAGGGGCCATGCCAGGAACAGGGTAAGCAGGAAAATAACAATGGTTCCAAAAATTTCGCTGTTCATGTTGTCAGAATTTTTCGGGTTTGATCAATACATACAGCAGGTATACAAACACTGCGATGGAGAGAATGAATAAAATGGTCATCATGAGTAAATATTTTTTTGTGAGGATGCGTATTGCGGGATCAGATTTTTTCAAACCAGCCGGTTATTTTATAAAAAAGCCAGAAACAGGCAAGACCGCTTGCTAAAAGAAAAAAGGTGAGCATGGTTGTTATTTAAAATGTTTGATAAATATTCAGCCGGTATATGGCAAGCGGCAGGCCATACCGTTTTAAAAATGGTAAAACCCTTTGCTGTAGCGGGTTTGGCGCTTTTTAATAAAAAGAGGTGTAATAAAAAACCCTTTCAATTTGAAAGGGTGTACTGTTATTTTGAAAGGGTGTTGTCAGTTTATTTTGTATTCCTCCAGCTTACGGTATAAAGTGGTGAGGGCAATGTTTAAAAGTTTGGCAGTTTCTGTTTTATTGCCATTGGTATAGTTCAGCACTTTTTGGATATGTATTTTTTCTGCGCTGGCCAGGTCAAATGCCGAAAGTGTTTTACCTGAGGCTGAAGTTGCCTGCTCAAAATCTGCAGGCAGCAATGCTGCGGTGAGTTCATTTCCTTCTGCCAGTATCACACTCCGTTCAATTATATTTTTCAGCTCCCTGATATTGCCTTTCCAGGGATGGAGTTTGAGGGCGTTTAAATATTCAGGCGTGATGGAAAATGTTTTTTTGTTGGTCTTGGCCGCAAAAAGAGCCGCAAAAAAATGTGCCAGTTCTTCAATATCATTCACCCTTTCCCGCAATGGCGGCAGCGGAATGGTGAAAACAGCAATGCGGTAAAAAAGATCTTCCCTGAAATTTCCTGCGTCCACTTCCTGCTGCAGGTTACGGTTGGTGGCGGCAATAATACGCACATTCACTTTGGTGGGTTTGCTGTCGCCCACTTTTAAAAACTCGTTTGTTTCTAAAACACGCAGCAGTTTAGCCTGCAGGTCTGCGGGCATTTCACCAATTTCATCTAAAAAAACAGTTCCGCCATTTGCTTCTTCAAATATGCCTTTACTGTCTTTTATGGCACCCGTAAAAGCCCCGGCCTTATGACCAAACAATTCATTTTCCAAAAGCTCTTTACTAAAGGCAGCGCAGTTCACTGCAATAAAATTTTGTTTGCTTCTTGCACCGGCATTGTGTATGGCCTGGGCAAACACTTCCTTGCCGGTGCCTGTTTCGCCGCTGAGTAAAACGGTGGCATCGGTGGCCGCTACTTTGGTGGCTGCTTCAATGGCGGTTTTAATGGTTTTTGATTTACCGCTGATGCTGCTGAAGGAATACTTATTGCCCAGTTGCTTTTCCAGCTGCTGCACCCTTTTGGCCAGCTGCACTTTTTCGGCGGCTTTATAAACGAGCGGAATGATGCGGTTGTTATCATCGCCCTTGGTAATATAATCAAATGCCCCGTTTTTAATAGCGGTAACACTATCGGGTATATTGCCATAGGCTGTAAGCAAAATGGTTTCTGTAAGGGGATATTTTTCTTTAATGGTTTTTGAAAGATCCACCCCGCTGCCATCCGGCAGTTTCACATCGCATATCACCACATCAATATCCTGCTGCTCCAGTTTACGCAGCGCAGTTTTGATATCTCCTGCCTGCAGCACTTCAAAACCTTCCAGGCTGATAATGCGGGCCAGTAGCGAACGCAGTTTTTCCTCATCGTCTGTAATTAATACCCTTGTCATGACAATTAATATAAAATCAAAAGTAGTTAAATAAAATATCGGTCTGCAGGTTTAATCTAAGCCACAGGGTCAATTTTTATTTCCGGTATCTTTGACGCATTAAACAGCCACTTATGAGCAAGCCTTTCAGTTATAAAAAATTACTGCAGTATTTTTTACAGGGATTATTGATACTTGCGCCACTGGTAATTACGGCCTATGCAATTTTCTGGGTGGTTACCTCCATCGACAGCCTGCTGCCTATTTTTACTTATAAAGATGCACAGGGCAATGTAAAAGTGCAGAACTACGGAATTGGTTTTGTCATCATCATCGCCGTGCTCATCATCATCGGCTACTTCAGTTCCTTTTTTATTACTGGCCGCGTGGTGAGTTTTGTTGATAAGATACTGGAGAAAACACCCGGCATTAAATACATCTACTCCACCACCCGTGATTTTTTTGAGGCATTTGCGGGCGACAAGAAAAAATTTACACAAAACGTACTGGCCAACGTGGATGACAACGATGTATGGCGTTTTGGTTTTGTTACCAAGGATGATATGGAAGATTTTGGACTGCACGAATATGTGACCGTGTATATTCCCATGGCTTATTCTGTTGCGGGTAATGTATATGTGATACCCAGGAACCGGGTGCGGCCCATCACCAATATCAGCGCTGCACAAACCATGAAGTTTGCTGTAAGCGGCGGTATTACCGACCTCAGCGACGATGAGGATGAAAAGAAAAAGTAATTGCAGTATATTTAATACAGCAATTCGTACCAATGAAAAAAATACTGCTTCTTTTTGCGCTGCTGCCAGCGTATTATAAAAGCTATTGCTGGGGCTTTTATGCGCATCAAAAAATCAACTACTACGCGGTGTTTTTATTGCCACCAGAAATGCTGGTGCTGTACAAACCCCATATCGGTTTTTTAAATGAACACGCGGTTGACCCCGACAAGCGCCGTTATATGGTGGCCGATGAAGGCCCGCGGCATTATATTGATATTGACCATTACGGCAAATACCCTTACGACAGCCTGCCGCGTACCTGGAATGCCGCAGTTGAAAAATACACGGCAGACTCATTAAAAAAATATGGCATTGTGCCCTGGCATGTGCAAACCATGCTGGCAAGATTAACCGCTGCATTCAGGGAGAAAGACTTTTCAAAAATTTTAAGGAACAGTGCAGAGATCGGTCATTATATTGCCGATGCACATGTGCCGCTGCATGCCAACAGCAACCACAACGGGCAACTCACCAACCAAAGAGGCATACATAGTTTTTGGGAAAGCCGCGTGCCCGAATTATTGGCCGAAAAGGAGTTTGACTTTTTTATTGGCAAGGCGGCCTATATAAAAAACCCGGGCGATTTCATTTGGAAAAGGGTGCTGGAAAGCGCCAAAGCCAGCGACAGTGTGCTGCTGTTTGAAAAGCAGCTGACACAGCAATTTGGAGCAGATAAAAAATATGCTTTTGAAGAACGCAACGGAAAAATCATCCGGCAGTATTCGGCAGCCTTTACCATTGCCTTCAATAAAAAACTGGATGGTATGGTGGAACGCCGCATGCGACAGGGCATCTTTGCCGTAGCCAGTTTTTGGTATACCGCATGGGTCAATGCCGGCCAGCCCGACCTGAAAGCACTGGTAAAAAACACATTCAGCGAGGCTGATTTGAAAGAATTTGAAGAATTAAATTTAAAATGGAAAGCCGGGGGTAAAATGCTGGGAAAAGCGGAAGAATAATAAATGATTTCAATGATTTGCATTTTGCACCAGTTCATTGCTGCTATTTGGGTATTTTTGCGGTTCGTAATCACACTAACAACGAATCATTACAGTGGTACATAATTTCAACGCAGGACCTTCTATTTTACCCCAAACAGTTTTTGAACAGGCAGCACAGGCTGTTTTAAATTATAATAATACCGGATTATCTATTTTGGAACTAGGTCACCGCACACCCACTTTCCAGGCGGTGATGGATGAAGCACAGGCTTTATTAAAAGAACTGATGCAGCTGGACAGCGATCATGAAGTGCTGTTTTTGCATGGTGGCGCATCCACGCAATTTATGCAGGTGCCCATGAACCTGCTGGACGAAAAAGATACTGCCGCTTATGCCGATACCGGTGTATGGAGCAGCAAGGCCATCAAAGAAGCCAAACTGTTTGGAAAACCAGAAGTGGTGTGCAGCGGTAAAGACAGTAATTACAGCGCCATACCCAAAGATTTTGCAGTGCCCAACGACGCAAAATATTTTCACATCACCACCAACAATACTATTTACGGCAGCCAGTGGCAAAAAATTCCTGCCACCAGCAATGTGATGATAGCCGATATGAGCAGCGATATACTCAGCCGCCAGCTGGATTTTAATTCTTTTGGCCTGATATACGCCGGTGCCCAAAAAAATATTGGTGCCGCAGGTGTAAACGTGGTGGTGGTAAACAAAAATATTCTGGGTAAGATCAAACGCACCATCCCCACCATCATGGATTACCGCAACCATATTAAAGAAGGCAGCATGCTGAACACGCCGCCGGTATTTGCGGTATATGTTTGCATGCTTACACTGCGCTGGTTAAAAAGCGTGGGTGGTGTGGCTGCCATATAAAAGATCAACAACGAAAAAGCGGCGCTGCTGTATAAAGAGATTGACGAAAACCCCCTGTTCAAAGGAACCGTGGTGCCTGAAGACCGCAGTAAGATGAATGTTTGTTTTGTAATGAACAACCCCGAACTGGAACAACCGTTTTTGGATTTTGCAAAACAAAACGGCATCGTGGGCATTAAAGGCCACCGCCTGGTGGGTGGCTTCAGGGCTTCGTTGTACAATGCGCTGCCATTAAGCAGTGTGCAGGTGCTGGTGGATGTGATGAAAACATTTGCAGCCGGCCACCAGTAAAAATTAATTAACCTTTTCCCTCCAATAGTAAGAGATCATGATAACAATCGCTCCATTTAAAGCACTACGCCCCGAAGCAGGTTTTGCAAAACAGGTGGCCAGCCGCCCGTACGACGTGCTCAACAGCAAAGAAGCCAAAACAGAAGCACAGGGCAATCCCAATTCGTTTTTACATATCACCAAAAGTGAGATAGACCTGCCCGAAGATACCGACATCCATTCACAGGCCGTGTATGATAAGGCAAAGGAAAACCTCGATGCATTCATCAGCCGCAAGGTATTGTTCAGGGAAAGTAAATCTTGCTATTATATTTACCAGCTGGTGATGAATGGCAAAAGCCAAACAGGTTTGGTATGCGGCAGCAGCGTGGATGATTATGAAAAAGACCTCATCAAAAAACACGAGTTCACCCGCCCCGAAAAAGAGAACGACCGCATCAACCATATTAAAACAACCGGCGCACAAACCGGTAATGTTTTCCTGGCATATAAAAATGTGGAAGCCATCGATACCCTGATCAATAACTGGAAGGCCGACCGTAACCCGGTATATAATTTTACTGCCGATGATGATATACAGCATACCATCTGGATCGTGAACGACAGCGCCACCATTGAAAAGATCACCGAATTGTTTAAAACCGAAGTACCCGCTACCTATATTGCCGACGGGCACCACAGGGCTGCATCTGCCGCAAAAGTGCGTGCAGCATTGGGAGGAGATAATTCGCCGGAAGGAGCCGATTATTTTTTAACCACACTCTTCCCTTCCAACCAGCTGTACATTATGGATTATAACCGCGTGGTGAAAGACCTGAACGGTCATAGCGCCGAACAGCTCATTAAAACCATTGAAGAAAAATTCACCGTGGTAAAAACCGGTGCAGCTGTTGCTCCCGCGGCATTGCACGAGTTTGGTATGTACCTGGGCGGCCAGTGGTACCGGTTAACCGCAAAACCAAACAGCTTTACCACCGACCCTATCGGTGTGCTGGATGTAACCATTCTTTCCAATAATATTCTCGACCCCGTTTTAAATATCAAAGACCAGCGTACCGACAAACGCATCGATTTTGTAGGTGGCATACGCGGACTGGCCGAGCTGGAGAAAAGGGTGAACAGCGGCGAAATGGCCGTGGCCTTCAGCCTGCACCCGGTAACCATTCAGCAATTGTTTGATATTGCCGACAGTGGTAATGTGATGCCGCCCAAAAGCACCTGGTTTGAACCTAAACTGCGTGACGGTTTGCTTACGCATTTGATACATGATGTGGCGGAGGCATAATACCGGTATTGGTTTTAACTGTATCTTTATTGCATGAGCAAAAGGTTTATTGTTGCTGCATTTCTTGCTGTATCTTTTTTTACTGCCGCTGCGCAGGATGCCAAACAGCTGCACGAAACGGCCCTCCAGTTTATGCTGCAGGGTGATTATAACAACGCCATACTTGTTTTAAACCGCGCCATCAAACTCGACAGCAAAAACCTTGAAATTGCAAAAGACCTTGGCCTCAATTATTACTTCGCCAGGGATTATAACCGGGCGCTGGAAATTTACAAGCCCTTAATTGAAAGGGAAGATGCAGATGACCAGTGTTTCCAGGTGGCAGGTGATATTTACCTGGCGCTCGAAAACCCCAAAGAGTGCGAAAAGGTTTATAAAAAAGGACTGAAAAAAATCACCAACAGCGGAGCGCTTTACAACGCCTACGGCGAACTGTTATGGGCACAGCAGGATTACAGCGCTATTAAACAATGGGAAAAAGGCATTGAGACCGATCCCGGCTTCAGCCGCAATTATTACAACGCCTGCAAATATTATTATTTCACCACCGACAAAGTGTGGAGCATACTCTACGGCGAGATCTTCCTTAACATAGAACCATCAGGCACGGCTACACCCGAAATAAAAAATATCTTATTCGAAGGATACAAAAAATTGTTTGCCGAAGCCGACCTTACAAAGAATAATGATGGCAAGAGTGAATTTGTTACTGCCTTTTTGCAAACCATGAACAAGCAGAGCATGCTGGCGGCAGGTGGCATCAGCACCGAAAGCCTGGTAATGATACGCAGCCGTTTTATACTGGACTGGTACAATGATTACGGTGGCAAATTTCCCTTCCGCCTGTTCGACCAGCAACGGCAGCTGCTGCAGGAAGGACTGTTTGACGCCTACAACCAATGGATATTTACCGCCTCGCAAAACCTGCCTGCTTACCAAAACTGGATCACCGCCAACGCGGCCGACTATAATGAGTTTACCCGCTTTCAAAGAGGCCGTATTTTTAAAATGCAAACCGGCCAGTATTACCACCCGCAGTAACCGGTGCCTTTAAGCGATTTTTCATTATCTTGTTTTAAAATAATTTTTATGGAAGAGCAACGCGACGAAAGATTGTGGCAAATTGCCAAACGCAGGGCCGATTTCCAGGACAGCCTTATCAGTTTTGTGGTGATAGCAGTGGTATGCTGGGCTGTTTGGTATTTTACCGCCGGCCGCAGGGGTATCAATACCGAAACGCCCTGGCCATTATGGGTAATGCTGGGTCTTGGTATCAACCTCGTATACAAATTCATCAGGGCCTATAAAACCGATAGGGATAAACTGACCGAACAGGAATACGAAAAACTAAAAAACAGGCAGCGTTAGTAAAGCTGCACAACGATTGCTATGAACTTTGACTCAAGAATTTTTGACAGTATCGATTACCAGCTCGGTAAATTTCCCAAAGCCGATATGCTTGCGGCAAAAGTAAACGGTGAATGGAAGGGCTACAGCACTGCGGAAGTAAAGGAAACCGCCAATAAACTGAGTGCAGGTTTGCTGCAACTGGGTTTAAGCGGTAACGATATGCAGGTGGCCAACCAGGATAAAGTGGCGCTGATATCACGCAACCGCCCAGAATGGCTGATGCTTGACCTGGCCTGCCAGCAAATTGGCGTTACGCTTTGCCCCATCTATCCCACCACCAATATCAACGAACTGGAATTTATTTTCAATGATGCTGCGGTAAAGTATGTTTTTGTAAGCGGGGAAGATATACTCGAAAAAGTAAGCCTCATACGCGACAGGGTGCACAGCCTGCAGGATGTATATTCTTTTGATGAACTGCCGGGCGCCAAAAACTGGAATGTACTGCTGCAAAATATCAGCAGTACCGACCTAGAAAAAGTGGAAGCGATCAAGGCCAGCATCAAACCAGAACATTGCGCTACCATCATCTACACATCCGGCACCACCGGAACACCAAAGGGTGTAATGCTGAGCCACCGCAATATTGTAAGTAATGTGATCAACTCAAAAGCAAGTTTTCCTTTTGAAGACAGTCCGCAATCAAGGGCGCTGAGCTTTTTACCGCTGAACCATATTTTTGAGCGCATGGTATCGTTCATTTACATCACCAGCGGTATTTCCATTTACTATGCCGAAAGCCTGGATACCATTGCCGATAATTTAAAAGAAGTAAAACCCAATTTATTCTGCACCGTGCCCCGCCTGCTGGAAAAAGTGTATGAAAAGATCATGGAAAAAGGCGCCACACTCAGTGGTATTAAAAAGAAACTGTTCGACTGGGCACTGGCACTGGCAGATAAATACGATAATGAAAAGAATGGCGGCCTTACTTATGATATGCAGCTGGCACTTGCCAATAAACTCGTGTTCAGCAAATGGCGCGAAGGCCTTGGTGGCAATGTGGATTTTATTGTAACGGGCGGCGCCGCCTGCCAGGTAAGGCTGATACGCATTTTTACCGCGGCAGGAATTCCTATTTACGAAGGATACGGGCCAACAGAGAACAGCCCGGTAATAAGCGTGAACTGCCATAAGCCCGGCGGCACAAAATTTGGAACCGTGGGCCCGGTGATAAACGGGCAGCAAGTAAAGCTGGAACCTGATGGTGAGATTTGTGTGAAAGGCCCCAGCGTAATGATGGGTTATTACAAACGCCCCGATCTAACTGCCGAAACCATCATTGATGGCTGGCTGCACACGGGAGATATTGGTGTGTTTGAAGATGAAAAATATTTAAAGATCACCGACCGCAAGAAAGAACTGTTTAAAACAAGTGGCGGCAAATATGTGGCACCACAACCGATAGAGAATAAAATGAAGGAGTCGCCTTTTGTGGAACAGATGATGGTGGTGGGTGCCGAACAGAAATTTGTAGCAGCACTCATTGTGCCTTCCATTCCTAATTTAAAAGAGTGGATGCTGCACAAAGGCATTAAGTTTACCACGGCAGAAGACGCGGTGAATAACCCCAAGGTGCTGGAGCTGTACCGTGAGCTGATAGACTCTTTCAATAAATTTTTCAACCACGTGGAGCAGGTAAAGAAATTTGAACTGGTGCCCAACGAATGGACCATTGATACCGGCGAGCTTACACCCACACTCAAGCTCAAGCGTAAAGTGATCATGGAAAAATATAAGGATGCCATCGACCGCATTTATCATTAAAAAAATGGTCCGCACTGCGGACCATTTTTTTATCACCCCATCAGCAGCCGGAATGCCTTTTCAATGATTTTTATTTCAAATTTCGCAGCAGTGGCTGCGGGGTCGCCATCTATATGCAATGGAGCATTGCTCCTATTGTGAATAGTTAGCGATTTGGTTTGGAAATAATGTATTTCGTTGTGGTGGTATTTTTTGTCTTCATACAAGCGTACCTGTCCCAGTCTTATTTGTTTTAACACAGTCCACAGCATGCGCAGCTTGCTCATTTTGTTCACCACCACAATATCCAGCAAACCATCGTGCAGGCTGGCCTGTGGGGCGATGGTAAAATTGTTACCAAATTGGTTGCTGTTGGCAATGCTGATGAAAAATGCCTCGGTATTAAGTGTGCTGCCATTTACTTCCAGTGTGAAGGGATATGGGGTGGCTTTTATAAAATTGCGGGCACTTTGTTTTACGTAGGTCTTTAACCCCCTGGTGGATTGTTTTGCAAAATCATGCGCCACCTGTGCGTCAAAACCCAGCCCGCAAAGCATACAGCTGAAAATGCCATTGATATAAAACGAATCGATATACTCCGGTTTTGGATTGAAAATAATATCCAGCGCCTTTACCGCGTTTTTGGGAATTTTTGCAGCCAGCGCCAATCCGTTGCCGCTGCCCATGGGAATGATGCCAATGTTTACATCCACACCCAGCAATGCACCGGCAATTTGGTTTACGGTACCATCGCCGCCGCAAATAATGATGTCGGTAATTTTTTCTGCCGCGATCTTTTCTTTTACATAAGCGTAATCGCCTGCGGCATTGGTATGCAGTATTTCAAAAGGTATTTGCTGTGCCGCTGTTTTTGTTTGAATCACCTGCAGCAATTGCTCCTTACCCTTTGTGCCCGAAATGGGATTGATAAAATAGATAAACCGCCTTTGCATGGCAGCAAATTTCAAGTAAAACAATTTACTGATGAAATCTTTTACCTGTTTCTTAAAAATTGAAGCCGTTATTTTAACGAATTTACCAACAGCCGTGCCACCTAATTACAGATTTTTTAATCAGTGTGTTACGCATTTGAACCACATAGGCACATAGGTACATAGAATAACACATAGGGTTATTCATCTGGAAGTAAAGCAAACAGGTTATTTACAAAAGTTTTTTGCCCCTCTTTAAAAATGTTTGTACAATGGAAATTTATAAGAATACCCTTAGGTTTTTCCAGCATTTGCATATACGAAAGCAAAGTAGCTTCATGTATGGGAATAAAATACTCCTGTGCTTTTAATTCCACACACAAAATACCTTCTGCAAGCACATCCAGGCGTAATTCAGTTTCCAGCTTTAAACCTTTGTATGTTAATGGCACCCAAACCTGGTTTGTATATTTTATCCCCTGTAATTCCAGTTCCTTTAAAAAGCATTTCTCATAAACACTTTCCAGCAAGCCAGGCCCAAGCAATTTATGCACTTCAATTGCGCAGCCAATTACTTTGTAAGTAAGTTCGTTCAAATATTTTTTTGTCACCATTATTTTTCTATGTGAAAGCCTATGTTACTATGTGCCTATGTGGTTCAATTTTATTCTAAAACGCATCAACAAAAAAATATTAAATAATCTACCAGCGCAGCAACGCACTGGCCCATGTAAAGCCGCTGCCAAATGCGGCAAGGCAAACAAGATCGCCTTCTTTGATCATCCCTTTTTCCCATGCCTCGCACAATGCAATGGGCACAGAGGCGGCCGTGGTGTTGCCATACTGCTGGATATTATTGTACACCTGGTCATCACGCAGCTGCAGTTTTTGCTGCACAAACTGTGCAATGCGCAGGTTGGCCTGGTGCGGTATGAGTAAATTGATATCGGACGTTTTTAAATTATTTGCAGCCAGCGCTTCCATGATCACTTCCGGAAATTTTACGATTGCTTTCTTAAATACCGCAGGGCCGTCCATATTGGGAAAGTTCTGTGCATGATCGATCATGTTATGGCTCATGAACATTTCGCCCATGACAGCTTCATCAAAATCGGCTACTTTATTTGGCGTCCAGTGGTTGGCATGTGTGCCGGGGTTGTACATGGCCAGTATCTCTGCACTTTCGCCATCGCTGTGCAAATGCGTGCTTAAAATACCCTGCCCGTTTTTTGATGTGGGCTGTAATACCACGGCACCGGCGCCATCGCCAAATATCACCGATACGTTGCGGCCACGTGTGCTAAAATCGAGCCCGAAAGAATGTTTTTCGCTCCCCACCACCAGGATGTTTTTGTACATACCGGTTTTAATGAACTGGTCGGCCACCGATAATGCATACACAAAACCACTGCACTGGTTGCGGATATCGAGTGCCCCGATTTCTTTCATTTGCATGGCACGCTGCAATAACACCCCGCAGCCGGGGAAATAATAATCAGGACTCAATGTGGCAAAAATGATAAAGTCTATATCCTGTGCAGTAATACCGGCACGTGAAATGGCGATCTTGCTGGCTTCCACAGCCATGGTGGTGGTGGTTTCGTTGGTGCGGTGGGCATAACGGCGTTCTTTGATACCAGTGCGTTCCTGTATCCATTCATCACTGGTATCCATGAATTTGGTGAGGTCATTATTGGTAAAAACATTTTCGGGCACATAAAAACCATTACCGGCAATTTTACTTTGTGGCATACAATCGTTGTTTGAAGGCAATTTACAAAATGCAGTGGAATTGCAACTGTTGCAGGTGAAACCAAATGGAAAAACGAACTCAGTTCACCTTCACCATTTCCCTCAAACAAAAATCCTCGTCGTACAAGGGGATCACCCTTGTTTTGTAATGGAATTCGATGCTGTTGCGCAGGTCGGTATTGTTCATGATCATTTTAGCAGTGAAATGATCTGAAAGGGGTAACACGGAAAGCATATTGTTTTTGAAAATTATTTCAGCGATGTAAATTTTATCTTTAATGGTGATATTGAAAAACTGTTTGCCTCCCACGGTACTCATAAAGGCGGTGCCGTTTACCGAATCGCGGTCAATAACACGAAATGGTTTCAGTTCATCAATATTGCCGGTGAAAGCGATATTGTATTCAGTATCGCTCTTTTTTGACAAAATCATTTTCACCGGTTCTGTTCTGCCGCTTACGGGTTTTTTTACAAACGTGGCCCAGCTGCCCAGCAGGTCGTCTTCAACATAAATACCGGGATTTTCATCCAGCATATGTGTGGAGCTGTAAGGGCAGGCATATAAAAATACACAGGTGGCAACAGCAAATATGAAGCGGATGAAAAATTTCATTCCCTGTAAAAATAATTATCAAATTGTGCATCTGCAAGAGTAAAACTCCGCAAAGGGTGTTAACTTTCCCCTTCAAGACTCAACTATGAAAGGTTTTACCAGGATTATGCTGCCTGCAGCGGCTGTAATTATTTTTTTAAGCAGTTGTAAAAAAGAAAATCCCTCACCATCACCCACACCAACCCCGGCGCCCATATTTGCGCCACCCGATTTTGGTTTTAAAGTGGTGGGTTATTTTCCTTATTACCGCAACCCCGCCACCATACCGGATACAAAATTTAAAATGACAAACGTGGTGAACTATGCTTTCTTTACTGTCACGGCTTCGTCTGGTCTTACACTTAACAGCGCTTCCACTTTTACAGCGGTTATTGCAAAAGCAAAAACCAATAACGCTAAAATATTTATGAGTGTGAATGGTGCCACGGCTGATTTTAAAACATCCACCGGAACCACTGCAGCCAGAACCACGCTGGTAAAAACCATTATGGATAATGTGCGCTTATACACACTGGATGGTGTGGATATTGACTGGGAATTTCCCACCACAACTGATGGCAGCGATGTGCTTTTTACTTCACTGATGAAAGAACTGAGCGACAGCCTGCACACCAACGGAAAATATTATTTAACCGCGGCCATCACACCGGGAAAATATTCGGGCAGCATCAGGGATGCCATACAAACAGCGGTGTTTGCTTATGCAGACTGGTTCAATGTAATGGTATATGATGATTTCAGTACCACGGCTCCTTATAAACAGCACAGCGATATGGCGCTGGTAAATGCATCTATGAATTACTGGCTCACCACCAGGGGAATGCCTGCATCCAAGTATGTACTGGGCATGCCGGGTTATGGAAGGCCCTCGGGCATTACACAAACCAATACGGTGCTTACTTATGCAGGGATACTGGGGCAGGGCGGCAGCCCGCTCTCCGATTCGGCTGTTGTAACGGCCAGCGGCTATGCATCACCTTTTACCATTTATTACAACGGACAGTACACGGTGAAATTAAAAACGATGGCTGCCAAGCAAAGAGGCAATGGTGTAATGCTTTGGGAAAAAGGACAGGATACCAATGACAACACTTCTTTACTTAAGGCGGTTTGTGATACCATTGGAAGACCTTACTAAGCGGAAGGGGTATCAGAAAATGTTGAAGCAGTTGTATGATCAGCCGGCTGTTTTTTTTCTGCCAGCAAATGATTGGTGCTGCAGTTATCGCCATCGCAGCAGGGCAGGGCATTGGTTTTGCAAACAGGGCACTGGTAATGGCCGTGCACATGCACCAGTATTACAAGGTTACCACAAAATAAACAGTGTTGTGCTTCCATATTATTTTTTTAAGAGGGCACCCATCCATCCGCCCAACTCCATCAGCCATGCAATACCCAGGTGCACCATCAGTCCGCCCCAGATGCTGCCCGTATTAAAACTTACAATACCCAATAAAATACCACCCCAGAAACTGCTGATGGCCTCGCCCATAGGTTTGCCAAAATGAATGGTACAGTAAAAACAGGCAATGGGTATGATACAGTGTGTGCCGCAAATTTTTGCGAGCGACAAAATTAAAAAGCCCCGGAAGAAAAATTCAATGCTGATAAAATCAAAACCATAGCAGAGTTCGTACAAAAAATACCTTGCTCCTTTATGACTTACTTCCAGCGAGTTTAAAAACTTTGCCTTGGGGTACATGTGTAAAAAATCGTTTTGCGTGCTGGCAACTGCAATCAGCGGCAGCATAAAAAGCAGCATCAGTAAATAAGGCCTTGCACTATCCAGTGCTTTGGTTCCATAAAAGGGTTGGTTGTTTTTATCTTTTATCAGCCAAACTATGAGTACGGGTAAAAGCACAATAAAAACACGTATCACCCAGCCCAGGCATTTATTCCAGTATTTCAAAGTATCTCCATTCCATATTTTGGCAAAGACCGCTTCGTGAAAATGAAAATTGACGCGGAAGGAAAAAAATGCCGGCGCCAGCAGTAGAATGGCCCAAAACCATTTATTGCTCCAGTAACTGCAGTTGCTGTAAAAAAATAATTGCAGCACAAATGCGGTGGCAAAGGGAAGAAAATATAGAAGATAATAACCCGCAAAATTACTGAACCAGGTGGTGCCGCCTGCGGCATAACGCTGCTCCAGCTGGTGCCAGTAATTGAAATAGATGAGCGTGCCCAGCAGCAAAACAACCAGTAAAAGATAGAAGGCATTGAATTCTTTGTAATAAAAATCCCTGATGTATTTGAGTACCGGCGACAATAGTTTTTGTTTTTTATAAAGATAAACCAAGGGGCATAAAAAAAGCTTCCGTGTTTGGCGGAAGCTTTTTAAAAAATCAATGTGGTTTATTTATAGCCCATCCATTTTCTTTCTTCCATATTGAAGAACCAGAAAATACCATTAGCATAGGCAAAGTTAAAAGTGGCTTCGGCGGGCGCATCATCGGGCAGTTTCAATTTTTTACTGAGAAAACCTGTTTTGCTGTTGTACAGTTCCACCTGCTTGTCAACAATGTTCAGCACACCAATTTCTGCATTGGGCAAACCGGTATATACCAGTGATGTGTTGTTATAACCCTCGGGAGTTTCGGTTACATCTTCATCTTCGGCAATACCATCTTTTGCGGTGAGCCCCCAATGTAATACGGTTTTATTTTCTGCTTCGGTACCATCGGCATCGTATCCCCATATTTCTGAACCGGATAAAAAGATCACCTGTTTTTTTGCAATATTGTAAGTACCCACGCTCTGATCTCCCGGCTGGTGTTTACCTTCCAGGTCGGTGGTAACATCACCTACCATACCGGTGGCATTTATTTTATAGCTGAACCATCCGTATTCGCTGTAGGCATTGCCGCAAACCTGTTTTTTAACCGGGTTGTACCATAAACCGCGGGTGTCAATTTGCGTGGTGGCCTCATCAGCGGAAAGCCTTTTGCCGGTTGCATTGAAAACGGCCATTGGGTAGGCAGCATTACCGGCAAAACTGGCATAGTATTTTTTTTGCACCGGGTGCCATACCACGCTGGCGCCGCGTGTGCCGCACATATCGTCTTCGGCGGTTTTGGGCATTTTAAGTTCTAGTACTTTTTTAAGTGTACGGGATTCCTGTGCTGTAGCTGTGGCGATGAGGCCTGCTGCTAAAACAAGCACTGATAAAAGTTTTTTCATGCTGGTAAAATTTTACACAATTAACGAAACAGCAGTGGTATATCCAATACCGTGCGGGCGGTATTTTAATTTTTTGCCGGGGCGTTCAGGGTATTCTACAGCATGTCTTTCAGCTGCATCAAACCAATGCCTGTAACAGATGAAATAAAAACATGTGGTATGTTTTGCGGCAGTTCTTTTTCGATGGAGCTTTTCAGTTCATCATCCAGCATATCACTTTTGCTGATGGCGATCACAAAATCCTTTTGCAGCATGTCAGGATTGTATTCTTCCAGCTCGTTCAGCAGTATTTCAAATTCCTTTTTGTGGTCTTTGCTGTCGGCCGGTATCAAAAACAATAAAATGGAATTTCTTTCAATATGACGCAGGAAGCGGTGCCCCAAACCTTTTCCTTCGGCAGCACCTTCAATAATTCCCGGCAGGTCGGCAATGCAAAAACTTTTTCCATCGCGGTATTCCACCATGCCCAGCTGTGGTACCAGCGTGGTAAATGCATAGTCGGCAATTTTTGGTTTTGCCGCAGTAATGCTGCTTAATAAAGTTGATTTGCCTGCATTGGGAAAACCCACCAGTCCCACATCGGCCAGTACTTTTAATTCCAAAATCTTCCAGCCTTCCACGCCGGGTTCGCCGGGTTGCGCATAATCGGGTGTTTGGTTGGTGGCAGTTTTAAAATTGCTGTTGCCCAAACCGCCACGGCCGCCACGCAGTAAAATAAATTCCTGTCCGTCTTCTAAAATTTCGGTTTCCTGTTTGCCGGTTTCTTCATCACGGGCAATGGTGCCCAGCGGCACTTCAATGATAATATCTTTACCGGTACGGCCGGTGCTATTGTTCTTGCTGCCGTTCTCCCCGTTTTCGGCCAGTATGTTTTTGAAATAACGCAGGTGCAGCAGCGTCCACAACTGGCTGTTGCCTTTTAAAATGATATGTGCGCCACGGCCGCCATCACCACCATCGGGCCCGCCCTTGGCCGTAAGCTTGTTGCGCATAAAATGTTTGCTGCCGGCGCCACCATGGCCGCTGCGGCAAAACACACGTATCTGGTCTACAAAGTTGCTCTTTTCCATTTGCGGCAAAGTTGGGTAAAGTTTTTAACTTATTACCATGCAACTTGTTTTTAATTACCAATATCTTTATAAAAACAACTTTTACAAAAACTGAATACAGTCACTAAAACACGGTTATAGAAAGGAAAAATGCACAGCATCTTCCTGCTTTGTGACTTTGTGGCAATTGTTTTTGTGGCGAAGCCAGGAAAAATTTCTTATTGTAAAACCTATCTTTCATACATGAAAAAATATCTTTTTTTAATACTGATAGCAGCCATTGGGCTGAGCGCCTTTCAAAAAAAGAAGAAAAGAACGCCTGCGCCGCCACCTGTTCCTGCCTGTGTGCAAAAACTCATTAAAAAATTCAGTGCCGAAGAAGTGCAGAACCCGCCACGCAGTATTTACAGTTATACCTATAAAGGCAAAACAGTGTATTATGTAACACCGCCCTGCTGCGATTTTTTCAGCGATTTGTACGACAGTAACTGCAATCTCATCGGCCATCCCGACGGTGGCATTACCGGCAAGGGCGATATGAGCATGCCAGATTTCAATACTGCTAAAAAGAATGAAAAACTCATCTGGAAAGACAGCCGGAAATAAGCAAGCCTATTTTGTTTCATTCCAGGTTTTATATTGCGCTTGTGATGGTATTTGATTTTCAGGGATTGTGGTCAATGGTTCGCAGGCTTTGAGCGAGGCGTGTAACTGCGCAGGTAATTGCTGGTATAATTTGGTGCCCTCGGTTTTCCATTGCATCATTGCATCACTCACTTCCTTAATTTTTTTTGCAGGATTACCCACGATGAGGCTGCGGCGTTCAAAATGTTCATCTGCCTTTATAAAACTGAGCGCACCTACAATACATTCCTCTTCTAAAATAACATTGTCCATGATCACTGCATTCATGCCCACCAAACAATTATTGCCAATGGTGGCGCCATGTATCACTGCACCATGACCGATATGTGCACCCGCTTTCAGCAACACTGTTACACCGGGAAACATATGCACCGTACAATTTTCCTGCACATTACAGCCGTCTTCAATAATGATCTGCCCCCAGTCGCCGCGGAGGGCCGCACCCGGACCGATATAACAATCTTTACCAATGATCACATTGCCTGTAACGGCGGCCTGCGGATGTACAAAAGCAGAAGGATGCACCACGGGTGTATGGTTGTTGAACTGGTAGATCATGATGGGGTAAATGTAGGGAAAATGGCGTTAAAGTATCAGGGAAAAGGGATGGATATATGGGGTGAAGTATAAAAGTATATAAGGTAAATAAGGGGTTTGCGGGTCAGGATTTTTGTTTTTCGCTGTCTCGTTTTTTCCGGAGATAATTTAAGTAGCCATTTATCAGCCGTTCAATTTCTTTGGCTGTTATTTTAAAAGTAATCAGTTGTTCGTTTGTAATATATTCTTCATCGGATGCATCAATCAGGTGATTTACGGTTTCGGTTAATGAACCTCTTGCCTGTATGCAATAATGAATTTGGTCAGGGTACGTAAAACGGCCATGCCCTTCGGCAATCAGTGAATTAACTGAACGGGAGCTTCTTATTACCTGGTCTGTTAGTCTGAATTTTTCTTCTGCTGGAAAATGGTTTACAAGTACCCTTATTTCTTTTTTGAATAAGCGTGCCTTCTTCCATAGTTCAAGTTCTTCGAAACCGAAATCCTGATGATTCATGGGGTAATGATTATGGTTATACATGCAATTGCCGCTAAAACACTTATGTACTTTACATACCTTATTTACCAGTTAGTTTTAAACTGCACTCTCATCTGTTCATCACAAATCGCAACATTACGCTCCTTTCGTTTTAACCTCCGTTTTAGGTCCGCGTTTTATGCGTTTTACCAGTGCTGTAAATCCCCAGATGATACCCACAAGCCCCAGCACACCCACAATCACCGCTGCTGCATCATTGCCGCTGCAGGAGAGGCTGCAGGCCAGTGCTGCCAGCAGGTATAATAATCCCACCATACCAATGATGGCCAGCAGTATTTTCCATGCTTCACCGGCTTTTGCCTTATCGCCGCTGATACTGGCAACGGTATACTCTTTGGCCTGTTTAAAAAACTCTTTTTTCAAAATGCGCTTTTCCTGCCGGCTAAGTTCATCTTTTGTTTTGCCGGAACTGAGTATTTCTTTTGCTGTGGGGTGATGAATAACAGTACTGCCCCAGGCTGTCGTATTGATATGGATGGTATCTGCATTGTTTACCCAGGCAGTAAAAACCATAACGGCCGCCAGCGGCAACATAAGATCGCAGGTTTTTTGCTGGATATAATACAATTTTTTTGGCAGCACTGTTTTGCCGCGTACCGGGTACAGCAATACGGCTGCGATGAGTAAAATGCCGGCAATGGTAAACATAGCTGTAACCGGCAGCAGCAATTGCATTTTGTATAAGCTGATGCCCGCATAGTAAGAAAGTGCAGCGAGTGTGAGTTTTATCAATACAATGTATACTCTTGCTGCAGCAGCATGGCCTCTGGCCCAAATGGAGATCTTTTGCATGGCGCAGTTATTAGGGTGAGTAATGCTGTATAAAAGTTACTCCGCTAAAAGGGGAAATGCAAGCAAAAACAGGTTTTTTTGTTTTGATATTTTCGGGGCGCTTAAGAACAACAGTAATAGCGGCAAAGAATGATGTTGTTGCAAATTAATCACACCAGCGTCTTCCCCGTCCTGTAACAGGTTCCTTTAAACACGGCCACGGTATGTTCGTTCTGGTTACTGATGGTAATGTGATACAGCCCCGTGCTTTTGCCATTATGCAATTCCTTTGCTTCGGCAGTAAGTATATCGCCCACATGCACGGGTTTGAGAAAGTTGATGGAAGTATCCAGGGCCACCGATAACACATTGCGGTTATTGCAGGCAAATGCAAAAGCGCTGTCGGCCAAAGAAAATGCGATGCCGCCATGCACAATACCAAACCCGTTGATCATTTCGGGGCGCACGGTCATTTTTATTTTGCTGTACCCTTCTTTTATCTCCAGCACTTCAATACCCAGCCACTGGCTGAACAGGTCGTGCTGCATCATGTGGTTTACTACTTGCTGGGGACTGCTCATAATACTGCGTAATTACGAATGAATAATTATTGATTATTTGCCTTTAAAAGAAGGAGCCCGTTTCTCTAAAAACGCATTGATCCCTTCCGTATAATCTGCCGTAAGCGCCGCTTTTTGCTGGTACTTGTCTTCCACCAGCAGCTGTTCATCCCAGTTGCCTGCAAAGGAAGAATTGAGTGCATGTTTTGTATAGGCCAAGCCCTTGGTGGGCATTTGGGAAAGAGTGAGGGCAATTTTTTTGCTTTCGCTTTCAAACGCCGCATCATCAAAAACCTTGTATAGCATACCCAGCCTTTCGGCTTCGGCAGCGCTAACTTTATCGCCCAGCATCATCAGCGCACTGGCTTTTTGCCAGCCGATCAGTCTTGGTAAAGTAAATGTGCCACCGCTGTCGGGTATCAAACCAATTTTACTGAAGGCCTGTATAAAAGATGCGGATGCGCTTGCCACCACCACATCGCAGCACAGGGCAATATTTGCACCGGCGCCTGCAGCCACTCCATTGATGGCAGCCACCACGGGTTTTTGCAGGTCGCGTATGCGGCGCACAATAGGGTTATAATGTTCGCTGAGTATTTCACGTATCTCGATCTTTGCTTCACCCACCAGCTCACCAATATCCTGGCCGGCGCAAAATGCCTTGCCTGCACCAGTAAGGTACACACAGCGCACATCGTTGTTATGCGCACAATCATCCAGGATATCCTGCAGGGCCAGTGCCATTTCGCGGTTAAAGGAATTGAATTTTTCGGGCCGGTTGAGGGTGATGTAAGCAACGGCGTCTTTTATTTCGAATAATACGGTGGACATGCTGTTATTTTTAAACTTCAAAACTTTTTACTTCTTTATGGCTGAGCAGGAAATCGTTCACGGCATCGTAATTCCTGTCGGGCGAACTGATGCGGTAGAGGTAAACTGCATCGCTGTCTTCCTTAATTATTTTAAGACAGTTAAAAGTCATGCCATTGGAAGTGAAGAAGGCTTCCAGCTCGTCTTTAAAACCCTTGCCCAGCTCTACTGTTTTAATGCGGTAATCTTTTACCCGGTGAAATTTGTTGATGAAACGCTGTACCGGTTCCAGCACAAATAAGGTAATCACCACAATGGCCGATACCACGATGGCGAGTGAATAATTATGGTAACCGATGGCCATGCCCAGTGCGGCCGTAACCCATATGAGTGCGGCGGTGGTGAGGCCGTTAACTGTAATACCTTCTTTAAATATCACACCGGCGCCAATAAAACCAATTCCGGTTACAATATTGCTGGCAATACGGTCGGGGCTTACCGTATTACTTTCTTTGGAAAGGATGGTGTACAGGCAGGCGCCTACACAAATGATGATCATGGTACGGAAACCGGCGGGCTTGCTGCGGAACTCCCGCTCTATACCAATTACGGCACCAATGATAAAAGCGAAGGAAACCTGTGCCGCCTCCTCAAAGTAAATGGTTAAATCCATATACTAATGTAAGTAAATAGTATGGAAGTTAGCTGAAGGAAAGAATGGGCAGCAGTTAGATCAGGCGGCTTTTTTAATATTTTTTACCAGGCTGTTTTTCCTGCGGCGGGAAACTTCGATGGAATCGCCGTTTGTAAGATCAATCTTTCCTTTGCTGCCCTTGCTATATTGCTGTATAAAAAGTTTGTTTACCAGGTGCGCCCGGTGCACACGGATAAAATCATCCTGCCGCAAACAGCTTTCGAACCAACGCAGCACTTTTGCCACCACAATGGTTTTACCGCTGCTGAAAAAAAGTTTGCTGTAATTACTCTTTGCCTCAATGCGTATTATGGTGTTTATGGCAATACGCACCATTCCTTTGCGGGAAGGTAACAGCAGCATATCGTTTTCAATGGCCATCATTCTCATAATTTAAGTGTGCAGTTTTTGTTTTTATAAAATCACGTCCTGTTTTATAAAGCATATTCCCCCGGCAATAGCCGGGGAAATATGCCGGTTTAAAATTTTCATACCGCTCATGGCTTACCTGGGACTATCCAGCAACTCCATTTGCCTGTTGAGCCATGCTATGTGCATATCGGTGGCCAGTATCAACAAAAGGATAAGGTTAATGGCGATCAAAATAAGGATCAGCTGCCTGCTGTACATTTTTAGAAACACGGTGATGAAAATTTTACCAATATTAATCCTGGCAAAGGGCTGAAAACAACATTTTGGGCTGACAAAAAGCTGACAACCTTTACAACGCTGGTTTACAGTGTTGTAAAGAATGAATAAAAAATGAATTGGAGATTTTATACTGCAAGAATAAGTGCTTCCAGCTCGGCGGTACTGGCGGTATCAAAACGCTGGCGGAGGCGCTGGCGGGTTTTATGCACGCTGTCGGTGCTGATGCCCTGCATGGATGCCACCTGTTTTGTGGTAAGCCGGATCCTGATAAGACAGGCCATACGGATTTCGGCTTCGGTAATGCCCGGGGCTTTTTCTTTCAAACGGAGTATGAACCCGGGCCAGGCTTTTTCAAACAGGGATTGAAAACGCTGCCAGTCATCGTTGGTAAGAATAAGTTGCTGCGACAGTTCTTCCACCTTTGCCGCATTGTCCATATTACTTGATTGAGCCTGTAACTCCTGCTGCAGTGCTTCAATGCGCTGGTCTTTTTCAATAATGCTGGATGTAAAAAGCCGGAGCTGTTTTTCGGCCTCTGTTTTTTCGGAACCCGCTTTTTTTCTTTTGCGGTTAAGCCACCAGATCACAATGCCGGATAATAATACCAGCGCCGCAATACCGGCATTGCGGATGCGGATATCAGCTGCTTTTTTATTACGCAGGGTGCGCAGGTCGAGCTGTGTTTTTTCAAAATTGGCCTTCGCCAGCAGGAAATCGGTCTTTTCTTTTTCCACTGCTTTTTTAATACTGTCGTCGAGGTGCTGGTATTCCTGTAAATACAATAAGGATTTATCAAACTGCTTCAGCCCGTTGTAACAAACCGACAGTTCCTTGCAAATTTGTATCCTGTTGGAGTTGATGCCGGTTTTATTGGCATACATATCGGCTTTGGTGAGCCAGTCAAGCGCCCGGGCATAATCTTTTTGTTTATTGGCCAGTTGCCCGTAATGGTAACAAATACCCGCCAGCATATAATCTGATTTTTGTTCCAGGCCTATTTTGTACAATTCATCCAGCAGTTTTTTACTGCTGTCGTAATTGTTCAGCTCCACGTAAGCACTGATGCGGTTGAAATATGCAATGGTATACCACTGCTCCAGTTGATGCTGGCTGCAATAGTTCATGCAGCGGATATAATGCTCCAGACTTTTGTTATAATCTTTCAGGTAATAATAAGCCAGCGCCAGGTTGTTTAACGCATTGGCATAATTGGCGGGCAAAACACTGTCGGCGCCCGGTAATGCCAGTCCTTTATTGAGCCAGGTAACGGCATCTTCAAAATTGTGGTTTCTTAATATCAGCTCACCAATGGTAAAATAAAATGTATTTACGGTGTTGAAATTTTTTAGTCCCAGCTGCTCCTGTAATACAATGGCATTTAAAACATATTGTATGGCATCCTTCTTATGCAGTGAGTTGAGCATTTCGCCATACCAGCGGCTGTATTCTGCAATCATGTACGGCTCATCCAGTTCATTGGCGATATTGAGCGCCTGTTTCATCTGCGCAGCATACAGAGAATCGCCGGGCCCAAGCTGGTAAAACAGGGAGCGTGATTTAAGGGCCAGCACCCTTGCCTTCATTTTTTTTGATGCATCAGCTGTTGCCTTTTCCATTTCGGCAAACAGCTGTAATAAACTGGCGGTATCTTTTTTGTTCAGGCTGTCGTACAGGGCGGCCCGGGTAAGCGATTGCTGTTCGCTGTTGTCTTTTAACTGGTCAATGAAGTAGCGGGACGAAACTGTTTGTGCAAAACAGTTACTGCTTAAGCAAAACAATACAACAACAATCCCGTTTTTCATAAGGGGTGAAATTATGCTTATTCTGCAAAAGGGCAATGGGTTGTTTGGCGGGCAGTATTGGCAATATTAGTGGCACTTGAAATAATCAAAGGGCTCTTTGCAGTCGTTGCACTGGTACAAAGCCTTGCAGGCGGTGCTGCCAAATTCGCTGATGAGTTTTGTGTGTACCGAATGGCATTGCGGGCATTCCACTCCATCAGCAGGAACAGTAAACCTTTTATCGGGTGGCGCAATGCCGTAGTCCTTCATTTTTTGTTTTCCTTTTTCTGTCATCCAGTCGGTGGTCCATGCCGGGGAATGTACGGTGGTGACTTTTATATTTTGAAAACCCCTCACCAGCATTTCAGTTTTGATGGCAGTAGCAATCATATCCATTGCGGGGCAGCCGGTATAGGTGGCCGTGATAAAAACTTCCACACTGTTACCATTGATTACAATGTCCCTGGCAATGCCCAGGTCGGTGATGGACAATACCGGTATCTCCGGGTCTTTGATATCGTCCAGGCATTTTAATAAGATATTTTTATCGGTAACGGTACTCATCACAAATTATTTACCATTCACAGTTGGGATAGGCTCTTTGCATATACTGCAGTTCTGTCAAAATAAAACCAAGATGTTCGGTATGCCGTCCATCTTTTCCGCCGCTGTGCATGAAAGTGTTTTGCGGCATGGGCAATGTGGCTTCCTGTAAAACGACGGCGACCTTTTCTGTCCAGGTATTTTTTAATGCGGTAAAATCAACGGCCAGAGCTGTTTCGTATGCAGCCGGCATAAACATTTCGCCTGAGTAGTTCCATAATGCATCCAGTGCTTCCAGCATGCGCTGGTGGCTTTCGGCCGTTCCATCACCCAGTCGTATCACCCATTCGCTGCTCCATCGCAGGTGGTATTTAATTTCTTTCAATGCCTTGGCGCAAATGCCGGCCAAGGTGGTATCATTGCTTTGCTGCAATTGTTCAAACAATAGATACTGGAACTGGCTGAATAAATACTGGCGTAAAATGGTTTGGCCCCAGTCGCCTTTTGGCAATTCCACCAGCAACAGGTTTTTGAACTCCCGTTCGGTACGCAGGTAGGCGAGGCTGTCTTCAGTAACGGGTTGATGAGCTGACTGGTTGATAAGCGTAGCAGCGTATTGATAAAAATTTCTCGCCTGCCCCAGCAGGTCAAGCGAAATATTGGTAATGGCAATATCCTGTTCCAGCACGGGTCCATGGCCGCACCATTCGCTGTTGCGCTGCGAGAGGATGAGCGTGGTATCGGCGAGGTGAAGGATGTATTGTATTTGTTGGGTCATTGTTTTTTGAATTGAGAAGTTGATGGTGTTGATAAAGTTGACAATGTTGATGAGGTTGAAAGCGTGTTTAACTTTATTAACATTGTTAACCATATCAACCCGGTAAGCTATTCCACTACATATGATTCACTTCATCCGGTAAATCGTAAAAAGTGGGATGCCGGTAAATTTTATCTGCAGCGGGTTCATATAACTCACCTGCTTCTTCGGGGTTGGATGCAGTAATGTATTTGCTTTCCACTACCCAAATGCTTACGCCTTCCATTCTTCTTGTGTAAACATCCCTTGCGTTTTCAATGGCCATTTTTGCATCAGCGGCATGCAGGCTGCCCGCATGTTTATGGTCTAAACCATTTTTACTGCGGATGAATACTTCCCATAGTGGCCAGCTTACGGCATCGCTGGAAGTTTGAAAATTACTTCCGCTTCCTTTTTCCTCAGGTATATCACCGTAATAGAATTTTCTGATAGAGATATTCATAGTTCAAAAATTGTATGATTTGTTATGCAGCTTCTGTTTGTTTCCGGTTTATTTTCTTTTCACTGTAAGCCATAGCTGCTTCCCTTACCCATTTTCCTTCTTCATGTGCCTGGCGCCTGGCGTTCAGCCTTTGTTTGTTGCAGGGGCCGTTGCCTTTTACCACGTTCCAGAATTCATCCCAGTTGATCTCACCAAAATCATAGTGCTTGCGGGATTCATTCCATTGCAGTTTATCATCGGGCAGTTTCATGCCCAGCACTTTTACTTGTTCGGCGATCATGTCCACAAAATTCTGCCGCAGTTCATCATTGGTTTTGCGTTTTATTTTCCATTTCATGCTCTGGTCGCTGTTGGTGCTTTCGCTGTCTTTAGGACCAAACATCATCAGTGCGGGCCACCACCAGCGGTTGATGGCATCCTGGCACATGGCTTTCTGTGCTTCGGAGCCTCTTGATAACACCAGCAGACTTTCAAAACCCTGGCGCTGGTGAAAACTCTCTTCCTTGCAAATGCGCACCATGGCACGTGCATACGGTCCGTACGAAGTGCGGGTAAGCATTACCTGGTTCATGATGGCAGCGCCATCCACCAGCCATCCAACGGCGCCAATATCGGCCCATGTTAAAGTGGGATAATTAAAAATGGAAGAATATTTGGCCTTGCCGCTGTGCAGGTCATTGATCATTTCATCGCGGCTGGTGCCCAGCGTTTCGGCGGCGCTGTATAAGTATAAACCGTGCCCGCCTTCATCCTGCACTTTTGCCAGTAAAATGGCCTTGCGTTTTAATGAGGGCGCCCGGCTGATCCAGTTACCTTCGGGCAGCATACCCACAATTTCACTGTGCGCATGCTGGCTTATTTGCCGGGTATTGGTTTTGCGGTACGCATCCGGCATCCAGTCCCTGGGTTCAATCTTTATTTCATCATCTATCTTTTGCTGGAACAGCTGTTCAAAGTCCTGTACTGTCATGGGAGATAGTTTCTGTAAAAATAATACAAAAACTAACACCCGTTAGTTAATATTTCGGCAGGAAAATGCGGGCTTACACCCAGTTGTTTTTATGCGCCAGGCTGATGATCTGGGCCTTGCTGTTCACGTGCAGTTTCTGGTAAATATTGGCAATATGCTTGCGGATGGTGAGCACGCTGATATCGAGCGTGGCGGCAATACGCTTGGCATCATAACCATTGATGGTATGCACCAGTATTTCTTTTTCCCTTTCGGTAAGCAGTGTGTCCAGCAGGGCAGGCTCTTCGGTTTTTCTTGCTTCCCCAATACTTGCCCGGCTCAGTAATGCCAGCGCTTTACGGGCAATGGCCGCACTCATGGGCGCACCGCCATTTTCAACCGCATTGGTAATGGCATTGTGCAGGCCAATGGCATTTTCATCTTTCAGTAAATACCCGTGTGCCCCGGCCTTAATGGCTTCAAATATTTTATCATCATCATCAAAAACAGTAAGTACCAAAAAAACAATGCCGGGGTACAGGGCCCTTGCAATGCTGATGGTTTGCACACCATCCATTTCCGGCATTTCAAGATCCATAAAGATCACCTGCGGCATTTTATCGGCCGGCAGTCCTTTCAGCTGTTCCAGGCAATCGTTGCCGTTAACGGCGGTAAAACAAAGATCCAGATCCTCAAACTGTTTTATTTTTTCTGCAACGCTTATCCTGTTAACCGCTTTGTCATCTGTTAAACCAATACGCAGTGGCTTTGTCATGCTTTGTTTATTGTAATGGACAAAAGAAATGTTTTCCTGTTATTGTTCAATACTCAATTTATAGTAGAAAGCGGAGTGATACGGTTGTGCCCGACTTTTCGCCGGATTCAATGTCAATGTTCAGTCCCGATTCTGCAGCCCTTGCCCGCATATTTGCCAGCCCGTTGCCGGCATTGTTATGCAGCCCCATACCGCTTCCGTTGTCAAAAACTTTCAGCTGTACCCTTTCATTACTGTGAATACTGATATCGATATTTTTTGCATTACTGTGCTTTAGCGCATTGTGTATGGCTTCCTGCATGATGCGGAAAATATTCAACGCCTGCCTTGAGCTGATGCGTACATCGTTCTCTATGCTTTCGTGCAGGTTGATGGTGATATTGCTGTACGATGGCTGCAGTTTGCTTATATAATTCTTGATGCGGTCGCTGATGCCGGTGATGGTGATGTTTTCTTTGTTGAGCACCCAGATGGTATCACGCAAGGAACTGATGATCTCCTGCGAATGCTGCTGCAGGTTTTGCAGGGCGGGTTCTTTTTTATCGGCTCTGCCCTGTGTGATCATTTCCACATCGGCACGGATGGCCGAAGCATAGGCGCCGATATTATCGTGCAGATCGGCAGCAATACGCCTGCGTTCCTGTTCTTCTGCTTCAATAATGGAGATGGCCGCATTTCTTTTTTCTTCTTCCAGCGCGGCCTGCAGCTTAAGCTGCTGTTTACGGCGGTAGTTTTTAAACAGCAGTAAAAAAATAGCTGTGGCCATGGCGCCAAAAATGGCAGAGCCGAACAACCAGTAATTTTTCACAGTCAGGTTCAGCTTTTGTTCAAGTATTGTTTTCTCGTTTTTCTGGCTGGCATAACGGGCTTCCAGTTCAGTAATTTGCTTGGAGCTGTTGATGCTGTTGAAAGAATCTTTCAGGGCAATGATATCTTCCAGCGTGTGGCTGTAGGCGGTGCTATTGCCGGCTACTTTATAATTTTCAGCCAGTGCACGGTAAATCATCAGCAGTTGCGGCTGCAGTTTCATCTGTCTTGCAATGACAATACCTTCCAGGCACAATGCAATGCCTTTTTGCGGCTGGTTGTTGGTGGCATAGTAGCTGGCCAGGCTGCTCATGTCATACACAGTATAATAAGGATCGTTTAATTTTTTCCGTATCTGTAATACTTCATTCAATGGCGCCTCCGCAAGATGTGCTTTTTTATGATCGATAAATATCTTGGCCTGCATACTCAGTGCTGTGGCGAGAAAACCCAGGCTTTCATTTTCACGTGCATCATTAATGGCAATGCCAATATAATGCATGGCAGAATCTTCATTACCCAGCGCATTGTATGCATTGGCAATGTTGCTGTACAGGGCACCATAACTGCGGTAAAACTTTTTATCTGCCGAAGTATACATTGCCTTGTATAACCATTGCAGGGCATCCTTGTACTGCTCCATTTCCATCAGTACCCAGCCAATGCCTGTTTTGGCCTGTATCTGCAATAAAGTATCATGCTGGTTTTCGGCCTCATCTATCACTTCCATTAAAGTGGTAATGGCCTTGCTCAGCTGGTTACCCCTGTCGAGTGCCTTGGATTTAAAAAAAAGCACATCCAGGTACTTGCTTTTCAGGGCCGGAACTTTTTTATACTTCGATAGTAAAACATCAATGATGGCCAGGGCACTGTCGGTCATGTTCCGCTTGGTATAATAAATGCATTTTGCATATACCGCCAGGTCGGTTATGGAATCATTTTTAGTATGTGCTGCAATTTTTTCTGCTTCGGTAATATAGGGAAGCAATGTATCGGGATTGATGGCGGCACCGCTGAGTGCAAAAATATCCCTGACCCTTTCTTCATCGTTTTTTGCAGCAATGATCTTCTGGCGCAGGCTGTCGGTAAGTTTTGTTTGCGCAAAACCCGTTGCAGTGCACCAAAGTAAGATCAGGAGAAGTACAGGCTGCCGCACTTTTTTCTTTAAAAGTATTCAATAAAAAACAATTTCTGCAGGCACTACTACAAATTAAGTATTGAACAGCTGCGCAGGTATTTCAAATTTTGACGGGTAATCATCACAACTTAAACCAGCAACTATTGTATGCAAAAAGCAATTTTATTATGCGCCGGCTTACTGCTGGCAGCAGCATCGGTAAAGTCACAGTTGAGCTTTGGTCCGAGGGCGGGGCTCAATATTTCAAAAGAGAATTATTCCAATACCACGGTGTATTCCACCAGCAGCCATAATTTTTTTACTGCCGGTGTTTTTGCCCGTTACCGCACCAGGCAAAATTTTGGTGCGGAAATAAGCATTAATTACTCACCCGAAGGAACAGCGGAAAGTTATAAAAGCGGCAGCAATACTATAACAGGAGTGGTTACTATTAAACGTATCAACATTCCGCTGCTTGCGCAATACCATACCAGTCCCGGTGTTTATTTTGAAACGGGTCCGCAAATAGGTTTTGTAACCCAGGCCTATGGCGATTATACCAACGGACACTACGAATTTAAAAGCGGCACGCAGCCGTCGCTGACCAGCTGGGTATTGGGTGCCGGCTACACTTTAACAAAAACATTGCCGGGACTTGGCATTGATGCCTGTTATGCAAAGGGTCTTTCTTCCATTCAAAAGGGAACGGTAAATGCGGGTAAAATTACCGGCAGCACTTTCAGCATAAAACTGTTTTACGGCTTTCGCTTAAAGAGGAAATAACACGGGTACTACAAATTGAGTATTTCCGTTCCGGGCTAATAAAACAAATTTTGAATACCGGCCCACGCTCCACATATCCTCATAAAAAGGCCTTTTCATTTTTTACAGATCCCGTTAAAAATTTATTATGAAAAAGCTTTACTTACTCTTCATCAGCATTCTTGCAATTGTATTTGCAAATGCGCAGGGCGTAAACCGTATGTTTGGTTTGGTGGGTGGTTATCCGCAAAGCGATAACTCCTCTAACGGTTTTTTGTTCAGCACCGACAGCAGCGGGCTGAACTTTCAGGTGCAATATCCTTTTCCTGTAACTGTATCAGGCGGCAATCCTGCTAACCTGGAAATGGTTCCCTATAACGGAAAATTGTACGGCACCGCCCGTTATGGCGGAACCGGCAACTTGGGTGTACTCTTTGAATATGACCCAGCAACCAATATTTACACCAAAAAATTTGATTTTGGTTCCAATTACAATTTAAATGGAAGCGGTCCGCTGGGCAGTCTTTTATTGTACAATAATAAGTTTTACGGGGTTGCCAATGATAATGGGGCAAATGGCTACGGTACCATATTTGAGTGGGATCCTGCCACGAATGTGTTTACAAAAAAATACGATTTCAATGGTACCGCCGGCGCATATCCTCAAAATTCGCTGCGGCTGATGAACGGCAAAATGTATGGAGGTACAGCAGGCGGCGGTACTGCAGGGCTGGGAGTGGTGTTTGAGTGGGATCCTGCCACCAATATTTATACTGACCTGCTGGATATGACAGGGCCGGGTGCAGGCAACGGATGGGCGTTTTACACCAATATTACTCCTTACAATAACAAACTTTATTGCGGAAGCTGGAGGGGTGCTGCAAACGACGCAGGCGCATTATATGTAATAGACCCTGCTTTACCGAATGGCTCCAATACCACAGTTATTAAAGTTTTTGGTGGTGCCAGCATTAATGATGGCACCAGCATGAACAACAACGAAATGATTGTTTACAACAATAAATTATATGGAACACTTTATTATAATGGCGCATTATCCGGAGGCACATTATTTGAACTGAATCCTGTTGGTAATGTATTTACCAAACTGGTTGATTTTAATTATTCAACCACCGGTGCCCAGCCATTGGGAAGATTGGTTGCCAATGGCGCCAAATTTTTAGGTATGTGCAGCAGCGGTGGCACAAATGGCAGGGGCACCATTTATGAATGGGATCCGGCGAACCCGAATACGGTTGTAAAAAAATACGATTTTAACGTAAGCAATTATGATAATCCCATTAACCCCGGAAGTACATTGACACTTTTCAATTCTAAATTTTATGCGGTGAGTTACAATGGAGGCTTTAATGACCAGGGTACTTTGTTTGAATACGATTATGCCGCGGCAACGGTTACAAAAAAACTCAACTTCAATACTGCAGAAAATGGCCGCATACCTTATGGCAGGCCCGCATTGCTCAATGGAAAAATTTATGGTGTTTGCAATACAGGCCCCCAACCAAATGCGGGTTGTATTTGGGAATACGATCCTTCTACAACTGTATATTCCCGTAAATATAATTTTGATCTGCCTGGTGCTGGCGGTACCAGCTATGGTCCCACATCTTCTCCTGTTGCATATAATGGAAAACTATATGGCACCACTGGTGGCGGTTATGGTGTATTTTATGAGTATGATCCTGTAACCAGCATCTATACAAAAACAGATTTCCAGCCTACCGGAGGAGTGTTTCCAATTGGAGAACCCACGCTTTACAATGACAAATTTTATGGTATGACGAGTGCGGGAGGAGCAGGCAATGGAGGTACTGTTTACAGTTACGACCCCGCTACCGGCACATTAACCAATCTCTATTCAGTACTAAATTCGGGCTCCAGCCAGCCCACTGGTGGTTTTACCGTTTACAATAATAAATTGTATGGTGCCACCAACAGCGGCGGTACTAATAATGTAGGGGGCATCATTATGTATGACCCTGTTGCAAATACTGCCAGCACTGTGTTTAACCTTAACCAGCCTGTAACCGGCTCAACCATACAAAACACCATGACGGTTTACAGCAATAAACTGTATGGAAATACTTCTGCAGGCGGACCACTCAGCTCTGGTGTATTGTTTCAGTTTGACCCTGTTACCAGCACTTATACCAATGTGCACGACTATCAGCCATATGGCCCCGCAGGCGCTTATCCCCCCGGTGTAGTAACATTAAACGGCAATAAGCTGTATACAATTACAAGAGATGGCAACAACACTATCCATGTAGTACAGTTAGACCCTGCCACCAATACAGTGACCAACCGTTCCACCTATACTCCCGCCAGTTCTTATAACCTGCCTGTTTACCACAATGCACTTACAGTAGTGCCGGCATTTATTGCCAATGGTATTGCAAATAACTGCGAAACATATCCCGCAGTTGTAATAAACAGCTCAAACAATAATCAGTGGGTACCGGTTTTAAATAGTAGCGGTGATGTGGTGGCCGAAATAAAAGCCAACGGTAATAACCTTGGCACGGTGAGCGCATCATCGTACATCAACAACGGCACGGTAAGGGAAGACGCATCCAAACAATTGTACGGCGACAGGAATATCACCATCACGGTACAGAACCAGCCCGCCAGCAATGTTGACCTGCGGTTCTATATCAAAACAAGCGAATATCTCGCCTTAAAAAATGCGGTGAACTCGCTTGGCCAGCCATCGGGTATTACCAGCATCAATGATATTGCCATCTTAAAAAACACCGAAAACTGCCCTTCGGCATTAACGGTAAACCCGCTTAAGCTTACCACCGGCAACGAAAATTACGAGTACGGTTATGTGCTTACAGCAAGTATCTCCTCGTTCTCCACCTTCTTTTTTGCAAGAAATAATTTTACGGTTTTGCCGGTTGATATGATTTCTTTCAACGTATCCAAAGACAATGAAAAGGCGCAGCTGTACTGGAATACAGAAAATGAAATAAACCTGCAGCGCTATGAAGTGGAAAGAAGTACAGACGGAAGATTATTTACGAAGATTGGCACATTGGCCGCAAAAGGCAACAGCAGCAATGCATATACCACAACCGATAATAACCCTGTTAATGGCATTAATTATTACCGGTTAAAAATTATTGATAAAGACGGCACATTCAGGTACAGCATTATTTTGAAAATTGATTTTACAAAAAAATACCTGGTAAGCATATTACCAAACCCCGCACATGATTATATCATGATCAATGGCGCAGATAAATTTAAACAGGTAAGACTGGTTGATATGAACGGCATAACAGTAAAACAATTTGTAAAGAACAGTAACAGCCGTTATAATATCAGTGGTGTTGGAGCGGGCATTTACCTGCTGCAGTTTATAAACGATGATGAAATACAGGCTGAAAAAATTGTGATACAATAAGGATTATGCAAATGAAGAAAACAGAGCTGTTGTCATTAGTTGTAATTCTCAGCCTTTTGGCCATCATCATATTCACCTGATTCGTTGTGCAAAAACCCGTGCATGAGAAAAGAGTGTAAGTAGGTTTTTTTTCTTCAAAACGCCCTGCCATTTCTGGCGGGGCTTATTTTATGTCAAAGTCCACCACCACCTTTGCTGTTTTAGGATGACTCTGGCAGGTAAGGATAAAACCCTTTTCAATTTCTTCCTGCTCCAGTCCCCAGGCCACATCCATATCCACACTGCCTTCCACCAGTTTTGCCTTGCAGGTGCAGCACATACCGCCCTTGCACGCAAAGGGCAGGTCGGCGCCCTGCTGCAATGCGGCATCCAGTATGGTGGTATCGCTGTTCAGTGCAATGCTCACATCAAAACTTCTGCCATCGGCCTTTACGGTAATATGGCTTTGCAGTGCGTTGCTGCCTGTTGCAACTGTTTTTGCCCTGGTGGTTTTGCCGCTGGTATTGAACAGTTCAAAATGTATTTTCTTTTTATCAATACCTTTTGCAGCTAAGTAATCCTTTACGCAAAATATCATTTCTTCGGGGCCGCAAATAAAAAATTCATCCATACTGTTGTAGTGCAACAGCTTCGATAGTTCCTGCAGTTTGTTGGTATCTATCCTGCCAAAATTGATAGCTGCATCCGTTCTTTCCCTGCTTAAAATATTGATCATGCTGAAGCGCTGCAGGTATTTATTTTTGATGGCTTCCAGTTCTTCAAAAAAAATGATGGAAGCCCGGCTTTGGTTGCCAAATACCAGTGTAAAACTGCTGCCGGGTTCGGTATACAGTGTGGTTTTAATTAAGGAAATAACCGGTGTAATGCCACTGCCTGCCGCAAAGGCCAGGTAATTTTTTTTATGGTTTGTATCCAGTGCGGTATTGAATTTGCCTGTGGGAGGCAGTACTTCCAGTTCATCACCGGGTTGCAATACATCATTTGCAAATGCTGAGAATTTTCCGCCTTCCACTTTTTTAATGGCCACTTTCAGTTCGTTTTCGTGCGGTGCACTGCAAATGGAATAAGAGCGGCGCATTTCTTCGCCATCAATTATTTTTTTAAGGGTGATGTTTTGTCCCTGTTCAAAACGGTATTCCCGCTGCAGCTCTTCCGGCACCTCAAACAAAACAGAAACGCAGTCTGCGGTTTCTTTTTTTACCGCTTTTACCTTCAGCGGATGAAAATGCACTGCCATACTTATTTTTTTAAGCCGTTTAATAAATGGTTCACCATATCATCCTCCAGCGTTTGTGTGCTGATGTTTTTTTTATGACGCTGCCAAAATTCCAGTCCGCGTACAGCCGAAAGCAGCGTGAGCACAGCCACGTAGGGATGTATTTTTTTCAATTCCTTTTTTTTGATGCCTTCTTCCACAATGGCCACCAGTCTTTTTTCATAACTGCGGCGCTGTTGTAAAAAACCGGCCAGGTCCGGCTCGGGCAGGTGTTTCCATTCGTGGTTGGCCACATATACTTCATCAAAAGATTCCAGCATCATTTTAATATAGAAGCGGATCACCGCCTCCAGTTTGTCTGCCGCGTTTCCCTTTGTATTTTCAGCCATAGCAAGCTGTGCTGTAAAAGCTTCTGCCACATTAAAGCATATGGCCTGCAATAATTCTGCCTTGCTGCCGATATGGTTGTATAAACTGGGCGCTTCCACACCAACAGCCACAGCCAGCTCACGCATGGATGCGGCATTAAAACCCTTTGTTCTGAAAAGGGCCGCCGCTTTTTTTATGATTACCTCTTTCTTCGAGGAATTTTTTCCCGCCTTTATTTTAGACATTGCACAAAACTAACGCTTATTAGTTTTTGGTATAAAAAAATTAGCTTTTTTTAAGCAGCCGTATGATTAAATTTGCCCAGCAAAAACCTTCTTATGCAATTACAGCCTGTTGACACAGTGGAAACCATTTCTCCGGATGATTTTAAAGCAAAGTACTACAATGCCATGAAGCCGCTGGTGATCAAAAACCTTTCAAAGCAATGGCCGGCATACAAAAAATGGACCTGGGATTATTTTATAGACATTGTGGGTGAGAAAGAAGTGGGGGTGTATAATAACATAAAAAGCGACGCTTACACACCCATTAATACCGCGGATGATTACATGAAATTTGGCGATTACCTGCGCAAGGTAAAAGCCGGTCCGCTTGACCTGCGCATTTTTCTCTTCAATATCTTCCAGCATGCACCGGGCATTGTATCCGATTTTAGCTGGCCCGAGGAGCTGATGAAGGGTTTTGTAAAAAAATACCCCATGCTGTTTGTGGGCGGGCAGGGTTCTATCACGCACATGCATTTTGATATTGATATGAGCCATATCCTGCATACACAGTTTGCCGGGCGAAAAAGGGTGCTGCTTTTTCCTTTGAAGAACAGTACAAACTGTACCGTAAGCCCTGGGAGGTTTTAAGCCTTGCTAACTATGCCCATTATACGGATAAATTTGATTACGAAAATTTTCCTGCAGTAAAACTTGCAAAAGGATACGAAGTGATCTTAGAACATGGCGATACCTTGTTTATGCCTGCCGGTTACTGGCACCATATGGAATATATTGATGGCGGGTTTGCAATGAGTCTCAGGGCTTTACAGCCAAGTATTGGCGGTAAGCTCAAGGGTCTGTGGCGGCTTTTTGGCCTGCGCAATATAGATACCCTCATGAAAAAAACAGCACCTAAATGGTGGTATAACAGGAAGCGGCGAAAGCTGTATGAAAATGCTGCAGCGGAGCTTAAAAATGCCGGAAAAAAATGACAAATAAATTAGAAAAATTGAAAAAAAAGACTACTTTTACGGCCTGCAAGGTTATTTTAATCCACTCCAATCTTATTTAAAGCTTCAGGACCATTGTAATTATTCAAAGTCCGTTTTTATTATCCAATTCACATCCGGTTAAGCAATTCAATCGCGTATTTATTTTATTGTTTTAATATACCTTATTGTACCTTTTTTTCTTGTGGTTTCAGAGGTAAGCAAGGCCGGAGATTTTTATCTCTGGCCATTTTTTTATAGCTGAGTTGAAGAAGCTTTAATCAACAGCCGCATTCAGGAAGATGATCATGGGCTTCATGGCGGCATATGTTTTGGCAATTTCCTTTACCGCAGTTTTATCCTGCAGTTCTTTATCGGCAAGATCGCGGCTTGCAATAAAACTTTTCATTTTAAGGTAGCTGATAGCAGGGTTTGTTTCGTCGTATCCCTTTGGCGGCCTGCTCAGCACTTTAATACCCTCCACACCTTTTACAAAGATCTTTTTAAAGGATTTTTCAGATACGATCTTTTTCCACTCATCAAAACTGTAATCGATCTCCTGTCTTATTTTAGCCAGCTGTGGCGCATCGGGCATATAAAAGCCGCCAGCAGCAAAACACTGGCCGGGTTCAATGTGAATGTAATAACCTGCACTGTTGATCTTTTTTCCACCCTTGCTGATGAAGGCGCCCATATTGGTCTTGTACGGGCTTTTGTCTTTACTGAAACGCACATCCCTGTTGATGCGGAATGCACAGTCTTTTGCTTTAAGATGTGCTACCGAACTGTCGAATGCGGCAATGCCTGCAATCACGGCATCCACCAGCTGGTAAAAATCTGTTTTGGCTGCTTCGTACTGTTTGCGGTGTTCATCAAACCAGGGTTTGTTATTGTTCTTCTTCAGGTCTTTTAAAAATTTAAATGTGGCTAACTGCAGCATGCTGTTTTCTTTGAGCAACTAAGTTAGGATAAATAAAAAAAGGAATTGATGAAAACCAATTCCTTTTTAGCTGTTGAAAATGTTACTGATTATTTTACACGCCCCCAGTTTTCGCCGCTTTTAATACGGTACAAGGTCATTTCACTTACCTTGTATTTTACAGCCAGCTGCTTGTAAGTGAGTTTGCGCTTGGGATCTTTAATAATGGCCTTGATGGCTTTTACCTGGCTGGCATTCAGTTTCAGTCCTTCGGTCCTGTTGGCCTGTCTTTTTTTGTAGGCGATTTTTTCAGGACTGAGTTGCTGGTGACTGCTTACTTCTTCCAGGGTGGCCCATTTGAGGTTTTTGTAATTATTGTCTTTCTTTTTGTGATTGACATGAATTACAAACTTGTGTTTTGGTGAAGCTTTTTTACAAAACATTTTTGCCACTTCACGGTGAATGTAGATTGTTCCGTTTCCACCATCAATGTGCAGGTTTAATGTTCTGTAACCGGAGGTGATAGAGCCTGTTAAAACTTTTCCATCTTTTTCGATGTTTTCGGTAAAACTTGCAGCCCGGCCCAAAGAAGAAACTGCATATTTTTTACGTAGTTTTTTGTATCCATCAAACTGGATAGGCTTCCAGGTTTCACCTGGCAGGTTTTTAATCATAAAATGAGGTTTGACAGCAGCATCCATGCTTTTGCAGTTGCATGGGTAAAGCGTTCAATGATAAAATAAGGTTTAAGGACTAAAATTAATCAAATTTTATTCAGGAAGAAATCATTTTATCAAATTCTTCCTCAGATATGATTTTTATAGAATTAATTTTTTTTGCCTTTTCCAGTTTGCTTCCTGCATCTTCACCCACCACCAGGTAGTTTAATTTACTGCTTACACCACTTACTATTTTACCACCGTTCTTTTCCACCAATGCCTCAGCATCACTGCGCTTGAATTTAATGAGCGTGCCTGTAAATAAAAAAGTTTGCCCGCTTAAATTGCCACCTGCAACCAGTTCCTTCTTTTCGTTTTTAAGCTGTACGCCCAGTGATTCCAGCTTTTTTATCATGACAACATTATCATCATCGGCAAAAAATTCATAGATGCTGGCGGCCACTTTTACGCCCACATCTTCCATTTGCTGCAACTGTGCTGCATCCAGTTTGGTGAAGTCGAGCAGATGCTCCACGTTATTGGCAAGTGTTTTGGCCGTGGTTTCGCCAACATAGCGTATACCCAAACCATAAATGATGCGGTGTAATGGTTGTGTTTTACTGGCTTCAATATTGGTTTGAAGATTGGTGATGGATTTTTCACCAAAGCCTTCCAGTTTTCTTATTTCAGCAAAAGGCAAAGTGTATATCCCGGGAATATCCTTTAAAAGACCCAGCTCATAAAACTTGCGCACATTGGCCTCACCAAAACTGCGGATATCCATCGCATCCTTGCTTACAAAATGTATGATACGCTCCACCACCTGTGCCTCACAGTTAATATTGGTGCAGCGCCACACTGCTTCTTCTTCTGGTTTGTATAAATCATGATTACATACGGGACATTGCCTGGGAAATACAATAACCCTCTCATTACCCTTGCGCAGCTCGGCAAAAGATTTTACAATTTGAGGTATCACATCACCGCTTCTTTCTATCAGCACGGTATCTCCCAGCATCAGGTCTTTTTCCTTTATATAATCTTCGTTATGAATGGAAATACTGCTAACCGTTACACCACCTACCTGCACGGGTTCCAGTTTTGCAACAGGCGTTACAGCGCCGGTGCGTCCCACCTGGTATTCCACATCAATCAATTTTGTAGTGGCCTGCCTTGCCTTAAATTTAAAGGCAATAGCCCAGCGGGGGTGGTGGCTGGTCATGCCCAGTTGCTCCTGCAGTTGCAGGTCGTTTACTTTTATCACCATGCCATCTATCTCATAAGGCAGGTTGTCGCGTTTTGATTCAAACTCGTTCACAAAATCAATTACTGCATCAATGCCTTTTATCACCTTCAGTTCTTTTTGCGGACTGCGGAACCCAAGGTTCCATAACATGTTGATCATCCCGCTGTGTGTATGCGGTCTTTCTGCGGAGCTTGTTCCATCGTCTGTGGTTAAATAACTCACATGGTATAAAAACGCTTCTAAATTTCTTCTTCCCACCTCAGCGGTATCTTTTATGCGGAGGCTTCCTGCCGCTGCGTTGCGTGGATTGGCCAGCGGTGGAAAGCCTTCTTCCATCAGCTTTTCATTATAAGCTTTAAAGTTGTGCTTGTTCATCAGCACTTCGCCGCGTATCTCTATTTGCTGTATGCCATATTCGCTGAACTTTGCCGAAAGCGGTACCGATTTTATTTGCCTGGTGTTAATGGTAATTTCATCTCCCACCACACCATCGCCACGTGTGGCGCCACGGCTCAGCAGGTCGTTTTCGTAAATAAGCGATATGCTGGCGCCATCAAATTTTGGTTCAACAGAATATTCCACCTTATCCAGCCCGCTCAGTTCACGGCATTTGCGGTCCCAGTCCAGCAGGTCATCTGCATCATAACTGTTTTCCAAACTCAGCATGGGTACCAGGTGCTGTACTTTGGGAAAATCTTTTACCAGCCCCGCACCCACACGCTGCGTGGGCGAATCGGGAGTGATAGTTTCCGGGTGTGACTGCTCATATTTTTCCAGCCGCTTGTATAAAGTATCGTATTCAAAATCGCTGATGAGCGGATCGTTCTGCACATAATAGCGGTACTCATGAAAACGGAGTACTTCCCTCAGGCTGCTAATCTCTTTTTCCAGGTTCGTGGCGGAAGATTTTAAAAGTGAAGCAGTCTGTTGCTGTAAATGTTTTGTTTGCTCCTGGTTATACATGTTTCAAAGGTAAAAATTACAGGCATGAATTATTGTACTTTTGAAAAAATTTACAGCAATGCGTGTTTACAAACTCATTACTCATTATTCCTTACTCCTTACTGCTTTTCTTATCACATTTACATCCTGCAAATTCAGGCAGCGGGTGCCGCTGGTTGTGCATCATGCAAAAATTTATACGGTAGATGATCAGTTCACCGTTGCAGAGGCAATGGCCATAAGGGATGGCAAAATACTGGAAACAGGCAGTAATGATGACATACTTAAAAAATATGAAGGTGAGGAAGAACTGAATGCCGCAGGTAAAACCATTTATCCCGGTTTTATAGATGCACATGCGCATTTTGTGGGTTATGCTTTCGGGCTGGGCCAGGTAAACCTGTTTGGCACACAAAGCTGGCAGGAATGTATTGACCGGATCAAAATATTTGTACAAAAAAGAAATATACAGCCGGATGCATGGATACAGGGCCGTGGCTGGTATCAAAACGACTGGGCTATAAAAGAATTTCCCAATAAAGAATTGCTCGACAGTATTTTTCCCAATAACCCCGTTACACTCGAAAGGGTGGATGGCCATGCGCTGATCGCCAATCAAAAAGCCATCGATCTTGCCAAAGTACAACCCGGTCAAACCATCAATGGTGGCGCTGTTGAAACAATCAATGGCAAACTTACCGGTATTTTTATTGATAATGCTGAAAGCTTAATTCAAAGCATAATACCCGCAGCCACAAAAACCGAATATGAAACCGCACTGAATGAAGCACAGCAAAATTGTTTTGCCACCGGGCTAACAACGGTGGTGGATTGCGGGCTTGGTAAAAAAGATGTGGACATTATTGATGCCTTGCAGCAGGAAGGCAAACTGAAAATGAAAATGGTGGTGCTGCTGTCTGATGACAGTACCAATTATGCAACCTATCTTGAAAAAGGTCCGTATAAAACAGCTTACCTGGATGTGAATGGTTTTAAATTATATGGGGATGGTGCATTGGGCAGCCGTGGTGCCTGCCTCATTCATGATTACAGCGACAAGCCGGGGTGGAAAGGTTTTTTACTGAGTAACCCGCAACATTTTAAAGATATTGCCGCAAAACTCATCAATACAAAATTTCAAATGTGCACACATGCTATTGGCGACAGCGGCAACCGCGAGATACTGAATATTTATGCAGCTGTTCTAAAAGGAAAAAATGATAAACGCTGGCGCATTGAACATGCGCAGGTGATCAACGAAGCAGACTTTAATTTATTTGGCACCAATAATATCATTCCCTCTGTGCAGCCCACCCACGCCACCAGCGATATGTACTGGGCGGGGCAGCGGCTGGGTAACGAACGCATCAAAGGCGCTTATGCCTATAAACAACTGCTGGAACAAAACGGGTGGATACCATTGGGCACCGATTTCCCGGTAGAGGATATTTCTCCCTTTAAAACTTTTTTTGCTGCCGTGGCAAGACAGGATGCAAAAGGTTTTCCCGCAGGCGGCTTTCAAACAGAAAACGCATTAACAAGGGAACAAACTTTAAGAGGCATGACCATCTGGGCCGCAAAAGGATCCTTTGAAGAAAAAGAAAAGGGAAGCCTGGAACCCGGTAAAGCGGCAGATTTTATTATACTGGATACCGACCTGATGACCTGCGAAAATGCGGCGGTGTTAAAGGCAACAGTCACCAGTACATTTATTAACGGGCAAAAAGTATTTGATAAAAAGAAATAACAAAACATGTCAGCAGAAAAAATTGGTTTTATTGGCCTGGGAAGTATGGGACTACCCATGGCAAAGAATTTGGAAAAAGCAGGATTTGCTTTATCGGTATATAACCGCACTGCGGGAAAAACAGCATCATTCAACAGCAATACCAAAATATGCAGCAGTATTGAAGCACTGGTAAGCAGCAGCGATATCATTTTTACCATGCTCACCAATGATGCAGCAGTAAAAGAAGTATACCAGCATGCCATGAGTGCAGACATTTCTGGTAAACTGTTTGTGGACATGAGCACCATTTCACAAAAACTCAGTATTGAAACAGCTGCCGCATTAAAGGCAACCGGTGCTTCAATGGTTGATGCACCCGTTGCAGGCAGTACAAAACCTGCTGCCGACGGCACACTTATTATTTTGGCAGGTGGTGCACAAAAGGATGTAGCACGTGCCATGCCTTATTTTGAAAAGATGGGCCGGCTGGTAAAACATTTAGGAGAAAATGGCAAAGGCCTGGCTGCAAAACTTGCGGTGAATTACATGCTGGCAATTGTATACCAGGGCCTGGCCGAATCGGTATTGCTTGCCGAAAAACTGGGACTGCAGCGCAGTGATTTTTTAGATATCATCAATGAAAGCGCCCTGGGCAGCGGCGTAACAAAAATCAAAACAGCCCCATTGGTAAGCGACAGCTATACGCCCGCATTTGCGCTGGACCTGATGCTGAAAGATATTTTGCTGGCGCAGGATGCCGGTGCCAGCTACCCGCTGGGTAATACGGCTGCTGACAGCTACGAAGCGGCTCAGCAGCAGGGACTTGGTAAAGATGATGTGATAGGTATCATCAATTCCCTTAAAAAAGTCAATTGAAAAAAACAACGGTTTACAATGAGTTAATGACCCTTTAACTTCCGTTTAAGGCGGAAAAAAGGGCCTTCACACTATATTTGCGCATATTCGTTTTGCTTTTGAACCCGGTATGCGAACACTCATAGTTTATATACTCATTCCCTGCCTTTTTTTATTGAAAGGCCATTATGCAGCCCTGCCGGCAGCAGGTCAGCATGTGCAGGCCACACCAGCCAAGGCAGCATTCAGGGACTTGCAAAATGGGGGCGATCAGCAGCTTTGTTTTCTGGATGAAGACGATAAGGATGATGAGGATGAATTTTCATCAGTAAGAAGAAAAGCAACTCATAGCACGGTAAGCCTGTTGACCGAAACAGCACTGTTTACGGCTTTGCACACCGGCTCATTCAAAACATCCAACCGTTTTTACAAAAATTTCTCTTATCCCTCCTCCGATAAATATATTTTTCACAGGGAGATCATGATTTGATTTTTGGGTGCAGGAATTTATCACCACTCCTTTTCGCACCCTTTTTATACCCGTTTATCCGGCCCTGTTAACCATGCAGGGTATTATGTTGAATTCACTTACAGCAGTATAAAAATCACTTAAATAATGAACCGAATCGCATTGCTCATCAGCCTGGGCGGATTATTTGTTACAGGTTGTGCAAACAAAAAACAAAAAGAAGAAGAAGCTCCAGGCAAATATGCCGTTACCAGCCCGCTGGTAAGAGATACCTCGTTTACCAAAGAGTACGTAGCCCAGATACAGTCGCTCAAAAATATCGAGATAAGGGCACAGGAAAAAGGCTACCTGGAAAGCATCAGCGTGGATGAAGGCCGTTATGTGCACGCCGGCCAGCTGCTGTTCCGCATCATGCCCAAAATGTATGAAGCTGAAAAATTAAAAGCTGCAGCTGCAGTCAAGGAAGCCGAGCTGGAATTGCTGAATACAAAAACCCTCGCAGATAAAAATATTGTTTCAAAAACAGAACAGGCTTTAAAACAGGCCAAACTGGATGAAGCCAAAGCAGAACTGGCGCTGGCCGAATTCCATCTTTCTCAAACCGAGATCAAGGCGCCCTATGATGGTGTGCTGGACAGGATACCGCTCAAACTGGGAAGTCTTATTGATGAAGGCGCATTGCTTACCACATTATCTGACAATAAAAATATTTATGCCTACTTCAATGTTTCTGAAAGTGAATACCTGAATTATAAAGCTGCAGCAGGCAAAGAATCAGAAAACACTGTTTCGTTGCTGCTTGCCAATAACCAGGAGCATAAATACAAGGGAACCGTTGAAACCGTGGAAGGACAGTTTGATAATGAAACAGGCAATATTGCTTTCAGGGCAAAATTTCCCAACCCCGATATGCTGTTGAAACATGGTGAAACTGGTAAAGTACAAATGACCGTACCGGTGAAAAATGCGCTCATCATTCCGCAAAAGGCCACTTACGAAATACAGGATAAACTGTTTGTGTTTGTGGTGGACAAGAACAATACCGTACAGTCGAGGCAGATTACTATCAGTGGCAGGTTGCCCGATTTGTTCGTGGTGCAATCCGGTCTTGCAGCCGATGATAAAATATTACTGGAAGGTGTACAAAGAGTGAAAGACGGCGATAAGATCAGTTTTGATTTCCAACAACCAGAAGAAGTGCTGGCACACCTGCGGCTGAAAGCAGAATAACCGTTTCAATGAAAATAACGGGTTGATAAAATGTTCAGCATTGTAAAACCCTTACTATTCAAATTTAATAACTCGATTAATGTTTAACAGATTTATACGAAGGCCGGTACTGTCCATTGTGATCTCCCTTGTGATTGTTTTTTTGGGAGTGCTGGCCATAACACAATTACCGGTAACACAGTTTCCCACCATCTCGCCGCCAAAGGTTACAGTGGTGGCCGATTATCCCGGTGCCAATAACGAACTGATGGTAAAAGCCATCATCATTCCACTTGAAAGAGCGCTCAATGGTGTGCCCGGTATGAAATATATCACGGCCGATTGCGGTAACGATGGTGAGGCAACGGTATCAGTGATATTCAACCTGGGTACAGACCCAAGCCAGGCATCACTTAATGTGCAAAACAGGGTGGCATCGGTAGTAAACAAACTGCCGCCGCTGGTGATCAGGGAAGGCCTGAAAATATCACAGGAAGTACCTAACATGCTTATGTACATCAACCTGTTCAGTACCGATACGGCGATGTACCAGAAATTCCTGTTCAACTATGCCGATATCAATATGCTGTCGGAGTTGAAAAGGGTAAACGGTGTGGGCTTTGCCGATATTTTGGGTAACAGGGAATATGCCATGCGGATTTGGTTGAAACCCGACAGGATGCTGGCTTATAAAATTTCTGCCGATGAAGTGATGGAAGCACTCAGTGCACAAAGTTTGGAAGCATCGCCGGGTAAAACGGGTGAAAGCTCGGGTAAGCGTTCGCAGTCGTTTGAGTATGTATTAAAGTACACAGGCCGTTTTACCACCAAAGAAGAATACGAGAACGTGGTGATAAAAGCCAATCCCAACGGGGAGTTACTGCGGCTGAAAGATATTGCTGATATCGAGTTTGGAAGTTCGATGTATGATATCTATTCTAACCTGAATGAGAAAGCTTCAGCTGCAATTGTATTAAAACAGTCTTACGGCAGTAATGCCAGCCAGGTTATTAAAGAGGTAAAGGCAAAACTGGAAGAGATCAAGAAAACATCTTTCCCCAAGGGAATGGATTACGAGATCAGTTATGATGTTTCCAAGTTTTTGGATGCGTCTATCGAAAAAGTAATTCATACACTGGTGGAAGCATTTATTCTGGTATCCATCGTGGTGTTTATTTTCCTTGGCGACTGGCGCTCCACATTGATACCGGCCATTGCGGTTCCGGTTTCACTGATCGGTACATTCCTGTTCATGCAGTTCTTTGGCATCACGCTTAACCTCATCACTCTATTTGCGCTGGTACTGGCCATTGGTATTGTGGTGGATAATGCCATTGTGGTGATTGAGGCCGTGCATGCAAAAATGGAAACCAAACATCTTGATCCGCTGCAGGCAACTGAAGAAGCCATGCACGAGATCAGCGGGGCCATCATCGCCATCACATTTGTAATGGCGGCGGTGTTCATACCGGTAGGTTTTATGAGTGGCCCTGTGGGTGTGTTCTACCGGCAGTTCTCCATTACCATGGCAACATCCATTATCCTGTCGGGTTTGGTAGCGCTTACACTAACACCTGCATTGTGTGCTACCATGCTCAAGAACACGCATGGCAGACCAAAGAAGAAAAACATACTGGATAAAGCCATTGGCGGTTTCAATAACTGGTTCAACGGACTTAATAACGGTTACCAAAAAATACTGAACCTGATTGTGAACAGGCGGGCTCTTACATTTATACTGCTGGTAGGTTTTTGTGTTGCCACCTGGTTCATGAGCAATACGGTTCCTTCAGGTTTTATTCCAAGTGAAGACCAGGGCATGTTTTATGCGGTGATTCAAACGCCGCCGGGTTCGTCACTGGAAAGAACGAACGAAATAGCGGAACGTTTACAAAAAATTGCGGAAAAGATTGACGGTGTGCAGTCGGTTTCTTCACTGGCAGGATACGAGATACTTTCAGAAGGTACCGGCTCCAACTCGGGTACCTGTTTGGTGAACCTGAAAAACTGGGAAGAAAGAAAACATACGGCACAGGAGATCATGACTGAGCTGGAAGAAAAATCAAAAGATATCACCGGTGCGCAAATTGAATTCTTTCAGCCGCCGGCGGTACCGGGTTATGGTGCTGCGGGTGGTTTTGAACTGCGTTTGATGGATAAGACCGGTTCGGGAGATTATAAAAAACTGGAAACCGTAAGTAATGAGCTGGTAGCGGCGCTCAACAAACGCAAAGAACTGTCCAATGTATTCAGCTTTTACAGCGCCAGCTTCCCGCAATACATGTTAAAGGTGGATAATGATGCGGCACAGCAAAAGGGAGTGAGCATTGAGAATGCCATGAATACCCTTTCTACTTTAATTGGCAGTAACTATGAGATCAGTTTTATCAAGTTCGGCCGCCAGTATAAAGTGATTGTTGCAGCAGCACCGCAGTACAGGGCATTGCCCGATGATGTGCTGAAGCTGTATGTAAAAAACAACAAGGATGAAATGGTCCCCTTCTCTGCCTTCATGAGCATGGAAAAAGTGTATGGTCTTTCTGAGATCACGCGGCATAACATGTACACGGCATCAGAGATCAGTGGTGGCGCAGCTCCGGGTTACAGTAGTGGCCAGGCACTGGCAGCCATTACCGAAACTGCTGAAAAAACATTGCCCCGTGGTTTTGCCATTGACTGGGCTGGTGTATCAAAAGATGAATCTTCCCGCGGTAACGAAGCGGTTTATATCTTCCTTATTTGTTTGGGATTTGTATACCTCATCCTCTCTGCACAATACGAAAGTTTTGTACTGCCGCTGGCGGTGGTGTTATCATTACCTGCCGGGATATTTGGTGCATTTACGTTCATTAAAATATTCGGACTGGAAAACAATATCTACGCACAGGTGGCCATGGTAATGCTGATTGGTTTGTTAGGAAAGAATGCCGTACTGATTGTGGAGTTTGCCGTACAAAAACACCGCTCGGGTTCCTCCGTATTTAAAGCTGCGGTGGAAGGTGCTGCCGTAAGGTTCCGCCCTATTTTGATGACATCTTTTGCCTTTGTGGCCGGTTTGATACCGCTGGTATTTGCATCCGGTCCGGGTAAAATTGGTAACCGTACCATTGGCAGTGCTGCCGCAGGAGGTATGTTATTCGGAACCGTTTTTGGCGTACTGGTGATACCCGGACTGTATTACCTGTTTGCAAAAATTTCAGAAAAAAATATTTTAGTCGTAAACGAAGAAGAAAATCCATTAACAGAAGAAATAGATCACAATGTTGAACCCATTTAAAATTTATACAGCAGTTAGTGTTGTTTGCCTGGGCCTGTTGTACACAGGTTGTAAAACGCCCGCACTGGTGCAGGTGCCGCAGGCACAAACTGCACCGGCAGCATTTACCGGTGTAACCGATACGGCCAGCAGTGCTGCCGTACAATGGCGCAGCTTTTTTAAAGATAAATACCTGCAGGACCTTATTGATACAGCACTGGTGAATAACCAGGAACTGGAAATAACACTGCAGGAAATTGAAATTGCACGTAACGAAATACGCATGCGGCAGGGCCGGTTGTTACCAACCGTGGAAGCCGGCGGTGGTATTGGGGTTGAAAAAGTGGGCCGCTATACCAGCCAGGGTGCAGGTGATGCGTCTGCAGACATAACACCCGGCAAAGGTGTTCCTGAGTGGTTGCCCGATTACCATTTTGGAGCTATGGCCAGCTGGGAAGTGGATATCTGGAAAAAACTGCGCAAGGCCAAACAGGCAGCGGTTGACCGTTACCTGGCCACTGCTGAAGCCAGAAATTTTGTAATCACCAACCTGGTGGCAGAAATAGCCAGTTCTTATTATGAATTGCTGGGGCTCGATACCCAGCTGGATATTGTTCATCAAACCATCCGCCTGCAGCAAAATGCACTGGAGATTGTAAAAGTGCAAAAAGAAGCGGCGGCTGCAACAGAGCTGGCGGTTAAAAAATTCCAGGCCGAAGTGCTCAGTTCACAAAACCTGGAGTATGATATTCTGCAAAAAATAAAAGAGAAGGAGTATGCCATTAACCTGTTGCTGGGCCGTTACCCGCAACCAATAAAGAGAGATACTGCTTTGTTTTTAACTATGACGCCTGCTCCTGTATCGGCAGGTATCCCATCGCAACTGTTGCAAAACAGGCCGGATATCAGGCAGGCCGAACTGGAGCTGGCCGCTTCAAAATTAGATGTGGCGGTTGCAAAGGCAGAGTTTTATCCTTCTTTCAATATTTCGGGTGCACTGGGTTTCCAGGCATTCAATCCCACTTACCTTGTAAAGCTTCCCGAATCTGTTTTGTTTTCGCTGGCAGGAGACCTGGCTGGTCCGTTGATCAATAAAAGTGCCATCAAAGCAGAGTATTTCAGTGCCAATGCAAGGCAGATACAGGCTTTGTACAACTATGAGCGCAGCATTTTGAATGCATATATTGAAGTAAGTACCGGGCTTGCCAATAATGACAACTACACAAAAATGTATGAACTGAAAGCAAAGGAAGTGGATACTTTAGCCGCTTCCATTGAAATTTCAAACGACCTGTTTAAGTCTGCCCGGGCCGATTACCTCGAAGTACTGCTCACGCAAAGAGATGCGCTGGATGCAAGGCTGGAGCTGATAGAAACCAAACTCAAACAGTTCAACAACATCACCAATATTTACAGGGCGCTTGGCGGAGGCTGGAAATAAAGAGCTTCTATTTGCACTTTTATTTAATGTTAACGGGCTGGCTTTATAGCCGGCCCTCATTTTTTAACTGCTCAAAGGCTTTGGAACGAAAATTTTGCCGTCTCAAATAATGTGTTACTTTTACACATTAAAACGATTGCAGTATGAAGAAAGTTTGGTTACTGGCCGCAGCACTGTTTGCTTTTACCATTGCAAATGCACAACGTTTATTAAGCTGGACTCCCGAATTTCCCGCCGATAATGCCAGCCTGGTGGCAACCATTGATTGTAATAAAGGCAACCAGGGCTTGCTGAATTTTGAAGGAGGCAACTCTTCCAATGTATATGTGCATGTAGGGGTGATCACCAACCTGAGCACGGGACCTAGCGACTGGAAATACGTAAAGTTTACCTGGGGCAGTACCGACCCGGCTGCAAAAGCCACGCCCCTGGGCAGTAATAAATACCAGTATACCATCAGCAATATCCGCAGCTTTTTTGGTGTGCCTGCAGGTGAAACCATTAAAAGGGTCACCATCATTTTCCGCAATGCATCGGGTTCAATAAAGCAGGTGAATTCAGATGGCAGTGATATGTACATGCCGGTGTATGGCGCCACAGAATTTGCAGCCCGCTTAAACCTGCCACCCTTTGAGCCCAGGTATGATCCCTGGCCCGAACCCTTATCGGTTTCGGTGGGTAACACGGTAAGTATCGCCGGTGTTTCATCTTCCTCCGCAGCACTTACCCTTAAACTGGATGGCAACGTGATTAGCACTGCTGCAGGTGCAACATCCATCACAGCAACTCCGGTGATAGCAACTGCATGCGAGCATAAGATCATGCTGGAAGCAAACGACGGCAGTACCATTAAGAAAGATTCTTTCAGTTTTTATATCACGCCTGCACCAACCATTGCAGCTTTGCCTGCCGGTGTTAAAGAAGGTATCAATTACAATCCCAACAATACTTCGGTTACACTTGTATTATATGCACCCAACAAAACCAATGTGATTGTGATTGGTGATTTCTCCAACTGGGCCACCTTGTGCAGCAACCAGATGAACCGTACACCCGACGGCAATTATTACTGGATCACCATTAACGGTCTTACCCCTGGTACAGAATACGGTTACCAGTACCTGGTTGATAACAGCATTAAAATTGCAGATCCCTACACAGAAAAAATATTAGACCCGGATAACGACCAGTACATTTCTTCAATAACCTATCCCAATCTAAAAGCTTATCCAACCGGCTTAACAACAGGGTTAGTAAGTGTGCTGCAAACAAATGCCCCACAGTACAACTGGCAGGTTACAAATTTTACAAAACCTGATAAAAAGAATTTAGTGATCTATGAATTGCTGGTGCGTGACTTTACTGCCCAGCACAGTTACCAGGCACTGATAGATTCATTCAAGTATTTTAAAAATCTCGGCATCAACGCCATTGAGCTGATGCCCATCAATGAATTTGACGGCAACGAAAGCTGGGGTTATAATCCGTCTTTCTATTTTGCACCAGATAAATATTACGGTACCAAGAACAAGCTGAAGGAATTCATCGATACCTGTCATAAAAACGGGGTGGCCGTAATTCTTGATGTGGTGTACAATCATTGTACCGGTAATGCGCCGCAGGCAAAATTATACTGGGATGCAGCCAACAGCCGCCCTGCCGCCAACAATCCATGGCTCAACCAGTCGGCACCACACCCTTACAGCGTGTACAACGATTTTAATCATACGTCGGCCGCCACGCAAAAACTGGTAAAAAATTCTTTGGGCTTCTGGTTAACTGAATATAAAGTAGATGGTTTCCGTTTTGATTTAGGCAAAGGCTTTACGCAAACCGTTACCAATACCACAACAGTAGAAAACTATGATGCCAGCCGCGTGGCTAACCTTAAGCGTTACTACGATACCGTTTTCCAGAACACGCCAACGGCTTATTCCATCATTGAATTCTTGGGCACCACGCCTGCACAGGAAGAGCAGGAATATGCGGCTTATGGTTTTATGCTGTGGGGTAACAGTAATTATTCGTATAACCAGTGCACCATGGGTTATGCGGCCAGTTCAGATATTACACCGATGGTATACAGCAGCCCTGCACGTGGTTTCAATAATCCTGCCGTGGTGGGTTACAGCGAAAGCCATGATGAGGAACGCACCATGTATAAAAACCTGCAGTTTGGCAACAGCGCCGGCAGCTATAATGTAAAAACGGTGGCCACTGCATTAAGGCAGGAAGAAGCCGCTGCATCGGTTATCTTCACCATACCCGGTCCTAAAATGTTATGGCAGTTCCAGGAAAGGGGATACGACAGTTCCATCAATGCTAATGGTGGCCGCCTTGCCAACAAACCTCCATTGTGGAATTATATGAACGATCCTGCACGTAAGGCTTTATATGATGCGTATAGCAAGATCATTAAATTCAGGCTGGCCAATCCTGCCATATTCAATAACACCAGTTTTACGTACGACTTTAGCAGTGGCTTGGTGAAAGTTTTACAAGTGGCCGATCCGGCAACAAGCGGGTTAAAAGTTACCATTGTAAGCAATATGGATGTAAATGCACAAACAAAAGCGGTTACATTTCAGCAGGCCGGCAACTGGACAAACTTTATGAGCAACGGAAGCGGTGCAGGAGTGAATGGCGCGGCCGGTGTTAATTTTAATATTGCTGCAGCTGCACAGTCCATTACCCTGCAGCCCGGTGAGTACCATATTTATGTAAGTGTGCCCTGTACAACCGCACCACCGGTAGCCACAGGTTTAAGTGTAACCGGTATTACCATGAATGATGCTGTACTGAACTGGACGGCACTGCCCGGTTATTATTATACGGTGGATTATAAACCCGGCACTGCTGCCACATGGATCAATGCGGCCACAAATATCACCACCGGCACCGTTACGCTCAGCAATCTTACTGCATCCACCACGTACGACTGGAGGGTGACCGTAAACTGTAATACCACGGTAATTAATAATTATGCCACATCACAATTCAGTACCGTGAACCATAATGGTACCATTAAAGACATGAAGGACGGTTTTGGTATAAAGATTTCGCCCAACCCGGTTAGTGGTGCTTCAATTATTGATTATATTGTACCCGGTAACGGAAAGGTAACCATTACTGTTAAAGATGCTGTTGGACAAAACATTGCTTTGCTGTACGAAGGTTCACAGGCTGCAGGCCAGTACCAGTATGCTGTAACCAACCAGCTGAACAGGTTAAGCCGCGGTGTGTATTTTTTGCGGCTGCAACAGAATGGCAAAGGTTATTTTACCAAATTTGTTAAGAATTAAAAGCAGTTTGAGTGTATGACAACACCTGCAGAGAACGACCTGGCCAAACCGGTCAAGACGCTTCATACCATACAATCGGAAGTACAAAGTATTAACCGCATCGCCCTGTCTGTTGACTGTGTGATATTTGGTTTTGATGAAAATAAACTGAAGGTAATGCTCATCCGCAGTGACCTGAAAAAGTATCACGGCAGGTGGTCGTTGCTGGGAGACCTGGTGAGGCCTGATGAAGACCTGGATGATGCGGCCTACCGCATATTAAAACAGCGTACCGGTTTAAGTGATGTTTACCTGGAGCAGGTGCATACTTTTGGTAACGTGGGCAGGCACCCGGCCGGCCGCGTGGTTACCGTGGCATATTGTTCTTTAATTAATGTGCAGCATCATAAACTTAAAATACTCGAAAACGAGCTGCACTGGCATGATGTTACAAATGTAGCTGATCTGGCCTTTGACCACCAGCAGATATTTGACACCTGCTATAAACGGCTTCAAAAAAGGGTGCAGGAACACCCGCTTGGTTTTAACCTGCTGCCCAAAAAGTTTTCCTTACGCGACCTGCAGAATTTATACGAAGCCATTCTCGGCATCAAACTCGACCGGCGGAACTTCCGTAAAAAATTCTTCTCCATGGACTTCCTGATTGACCTGGATGAGATGGAACAGGATGTGCCGCACCGGCCAGGAAAGCTCTACCGCTTCAACTATGATAAATACGAAAAAAGGAAGAAAAAGTCAGGTGGAATTGACTTCTGACCGCCTCAAATTTTTATAAGTGTACTCCAACAAAGATTAATTTTATTTAATCTGACTGCAACCGTTTCCGCAATCGATACCAATACGGGGAATTGTGACCTGCATTTTTCAAAAAAATCTTTAAACAAAGTTTTTGCGGAATAAAAAAATCCCTTACTTTGTGTAAGTTTTACACATTTTACTTTGTGTAAAAATTACACGTTACGATTAACTGAATTATTTTTTAACTGAAATGCTTGTTATTATGAGAAAAGTTCCCCGAATTTTTTTGGTGATGTTTTCGTCAATGTTGCTGAGCATGGCTTCATTAGCGCAAACCGTTGTTACCGGTAAGGTAACAGACTCCAAAGACGGTTCTCCTGTAAATGGTGTAACCGTATCTGTGAAAGGTACCACAGCAGCCACACAAACTGCAGCAAATGGTACTTTTAAAATCAATGTTCCAAACAATGCTACATTAGTATTTACATCTGTGGGTTATGTTACGCAGCAGGTTCCTGTTGCAGGCAAAACAACCGTTGATGTTGTTCTTGTACAGGCCAACCAGCAACTGAATGAAGTAGTGGTGGTGGCCTATGGCTCACGCAGGCGCGGCGATTTAACCGGCTCTGTAACCGCAATAACTACAAAGGATTTTCAGAAAGGCAATATCGCTTCTTCTGAACAATTGCTTGTTGGTAAAGTGCCCGGCCTGGAAGTAACAACCGGTGGTGGTTCGGCTGGTGGCGGAAGCCGCATCCGTATCCGCAGCGGTGCTTCATTAAATGCCAGCAACGACCCGCTGGTGGTAATTGATGGTGTGCCCGTGGAAAGCAACGGCATCTCCGGTTCTGGCAACCTGTTAAATACTATCAACCCCAACGATGTGGAATCTGTAAGTATTTTAAAAGATGCTTCTGCAACCGCATTGTATGGTTCAAGGGCCTCCAATGGTGTGATCATCATCACTACCAAAAAAGGCACTAAAGGCAAAATGAAATACAGCTTTACCACGCAGTCTTCACTGGCCAGCATCACTAATAAAGTGGATGTGCTCAGCGGCGACCAGGTAAGGTCCATCATTAATGAAGATGCAGCCAAAACAGGTAACAATACCTATAAGAATTTATTAGGTACTGCCAATACCGACTGGCAGGACCAGATTTTCCGTGGCGCATTTGGTAACGATAATACCATTGCTGCCAGCGGCAGTCTCAATAATATTCCTTTCCGTGCTTCTTTAGGTTACCTCACACAGGATGGTATTTTAAAGACCAACCATTTTGGAAGGGTGTCTACTTCCTTAAACCTGAACCCCAAATTCCTGGATGATCATCTTGCTGTGAATTTTGCATTGAAATACAGCCATACCAATAATACATGGGCCAACGAAGGCGCTGTAGGCGCTGCAGTTTCATTTGACCCCACACAGCCTGTTTATGCAAACAATGGTAAATATGGCGGCTACTGGGAATGGTTACAGTCAGATGGCAAACCCATTGACCTGGCAACCCGCAACCCGCTGGCATTATTAATGCTGCGTGACAATAAATCAAATGTGAACCGTATCATTGGTAATGTGCAGGTAGATTATAAAATGCACTTCCTGCCCGACCTGCACCTGTTGCTGAATGTGGGTATTGATAATGCTGCCGGTAAAGGAGATGATAATATTGATTCGCTGATGGCCACCGATTATAAAACAGGCGGCAGAAGATCACATTACGAACAGAAAAAGAAAAACACGCTGGCCGATGTGCAGCTGTTCTATACAAAAGAACTGAAACAGATCAGGAGCAAATTTGATGTTTTGGTGGGACACAGCTACCAGGATTTTGTAACTGAAGTGAGCAATTTTCCTTCATTGAGTTACAGGGCCATTGCCGATCCTGCAAAACCTGCTAAAAAAGATACCATCGCAGGAAGCGAACCTACTTTCTTAACTGATAAGCCAGAGTTCAGGCTGGAATCATATATTGGAAGGCTGAACTATACACTCAATAACAAATACCTGTTAACTGCATCTATCCGTCGCGATGCCAGCTCTAAGTTTTCAAAAGAAAACCGTGTAGGTTATTTCCCTGCACTGGCACTGGCATGGAAAATGAAAGATGAGTTCTTCAAAAACAGCAGTGTTGTAAATGATTTAAAACTGCGTTTTGGATGGGGTGTTACCGGTCAGCAGGATGGTATTGATTACTATGCTTACCTGCCAAGGTATTCTCAAAGTAACTCCACTGCACAATACCAGTTTGGAAATACATACTACACCTTCCTTCGTCCAAGTGCATACGATCCAAATCTGAAATGGGAAACCACAACCACCACCAACTTTGGTGTTGACTTCGCATTCTTAAATAACCGTATCACCGGTTCTGTGGATGTGTACAAGAAAAAAACAAAAGACCTGCTGAGCGTGGTGCCTGTTGCACCCGGTTCAAACTTTAATATTGAACTGCTCACCAACGTAGGTAACATGGAAAACCAGGGTGTGGAAGTATCATTGAATACTGTTCCCATCCAGAAGAAAGACCTCACCTGGAACTTTGGTTTCAATGTTACATACAACAATTCAAAAATCACCAACCTGTTAAAACAGCCCGATCCTAATTTCAAGGGAATTGATGTAAGCGGTATCGGCGGTGGTTTAACAAATACTATTGGTAAATTCATTGTGGGTTATTCTCCTTATGTATTTTATGTGTACAAACAGGTGTATGATCAAACAACCGGTAAGCCCATCGAAAACCTGTTTGAAGACCTGAACAGGGACGGACAGATCACTTCGGAAGACCGTTACCTGTACAAAAAACCTGCAGCTGATGTGCTGTTTGGCATCAACACTTCAGTAAACTATAAGAAATGGAATTTCGGACTGGCTTCTCACGGTTCAATCGGTAACTATATGTACAACCAGTACAACTCCAACAACGGTGTGCTTCGTGCATTGAAAAACCCGATCAACTTTATTCAGAATGGTGCACCCGATTACCTGAACACCCGTTTCAGCGGTACCACCACCAATGAATATTTATCAGATTACTATATCGAAAATGCTTCTTTCTTAAGGCTGGATAATATCAATATCGGTTATAACCTGGGTAAGGTTTTCCGTAACAAAGCTTCCCTGCGTTTGAATGGCAGCATCCAGAATGTGTTTACCATTACAAACTACAGCGGACTGGATCCTGAAAGTTCCAGCAGCAGCGGAACCAACTACACTATTTATCCAAGGCCAAGGATTTACTCAGTGGGAGCAAATCTTGATTTTTAATCTTTAAATAACGCGTTGTATGAAAAATAATATAATCAACAAATTAATACTGGCCGGGGCGATCACTGTTGCAGTTTCGTCCTGTGCTAAAAAACTGGATCTGTTCCCGCAGAACGATCTTACGCCGGAAAAAACATATGCCAATGCTACGGGCTATAAGAGTGTGCTGTCAAAAATTTATGGCACACTGGCTATTACCGGTAACGCTGGTCCTGCCGGTGCGCCTGATATCAGCGGCGGTTTGGACGAAGGTTCACAAGTGGCATTTATCCGCATGTTCTTCAACTGCCAGGAACTGCCAACTGATGAAGCTGTGGTTGCCTGGAACGACCAGACCATTAAAGACTTCCATAACCTGAAATGGACCGCAGATGATCCTTTCCTGAAAGGAATTTATGCAAGGTGTATTTATGATGTAACACTCATTAATGAATACCTGCGTGAAGCCACCGATGCTAAATTAGCCGAGAGGGGAATTTCAGGTACAGATGCTGCTGAAATTAAAAAATCAAGGGCAGAAGCAAGGTTTTTACGTGCCTTCAATTACTGGGTAATGATGGACCTGTTTGGTAAATCAACCTTTATTACTGAGGCAGACGAACTGGGTGCAGTACTGCCTAAAGAGATTAGCAGAACCGACCTGTTCAATTATGTGGAAAGTGAATTAAAGGCAATTGAACCTGACCTGGCTGCTGCAAAAACTGCTGAATACGGCCGTGTTGACCAGGGTGCCGACTGGGCATTGCTGGCAAGATTGTACCTGAATGCCGGTGTGTATACAGGCAATACCAAGTACACGGAAGCAATTACCTACGCTAAAAAAGTAATTGCTGCAGGTTATACCTTGTACAGCGATTACCGTAAAGTGTTTATGGCCGACAATGATAAGGCAAAAGATGAATTTATGTTTGCCATTAACTGCGATGGTTTGCGCACACAGGCTTATGGTAACACTACCTTCTTTGTACACTGTGCTTCCGGCGACGATCATGATGATTATGGCGTGGGTGGTGGCTGGTATGGTTACCGTGCAACAAAAGGACTGGCCGACCTGTTCCCCGACTTAAGCGGTGCTACCGATAAAAGAGCTATGTTCACCACATCTAAATACAATACAAGTGCGGCACAGCTCGCCATTAGTGATGTAAGCAATTTTGACCAGGGTATGCACGTGGTGAAATATAAAAACATCCGTGCCGATGGTGGTGCTGTATCTGATGTGCAGCGCAACTTTGCCGATATTGATTTCCCCGTGTTCCGTTTACCTGAAATGTACCTGATCTATGCAGAAGCTGTTTTGCGTGGCGGTACAGGTGGTGATGCTACCACTGCACTGGGTTACCTGAATGCTATCAGAACCAGGGCCGGCGCCAATCCGTTTACAGCAGCTGATTTGAATCCTGTTGCAACTGGTCTCCAGAATATTTTGAATGAAAGAGGCAGAGAACTTTACTGGGAAGGACACAGGCGTACCGACCTGGTGCGTTACAATCTTTTAACAACAGGCACTTACCTGTGGCCGTTAAAAGGTGGGGTTGCTTCAGGCACAGCGGTAGACAGCAAATACAATATCTTCCCCGTGCCCACCACCAACAGAACTTCTAATCCTAACCTAACGCAGAATACAGGATATTAATAACTAATTGCTAAAATCATTTACAATGAAAAAGACATTCATAAAAATCTTCTCTGTGGTAATGCTGGCAGCAACTGTTGCTTCCTGTAAAAAAGATGAGGCACAAAGCTTCTTCCAGGGTGGTACCGCCCCGGTATTAACTGCTTCATCCACCGCATCACAGGTATTAAAGAAGGAAAATAAAGATAATGTGGCCCTGGTGTTAAACTGGACCAATCCCAAGTACCAGTTCAGCACAGGCCCCAGCTCACAGGATGTGGTATATTACCTGCAGGTAGACACCACCGGTAAAAACTTTACCAGTGCAGGCATGCAGGAACTGGCCATTCCAAAAGAACTGACCACCACGCTTACTGTAAAAGACCTGAACGGTTTTCTTTCAAGAATGGAACTGAAATCAGGAACCGAATACAACGTGGAACTGCGGATCAAATCTGTGATTTCCGGCGGAGCCGCTGCTTTGTACTCCAACGTGATCAAGATCAAACTCACCCCTTATCTTGATTTTGCTGTTGAACCACCCGGAACAGCAGCTGCACAATATAATGACGGTAACTTATGGGCCACAGGTGATGCATTTGCATCTGGCTGGAGCAACCCGCTTCCTGCACCTTACGCCACTACACAAAAGTTTACCAAGAAGGATGTATTGCATTACGAACTGATTGTAACTTTTAATGCCAGCGGCGGTTATAAACTGATACAGGAACAAGGCAACTGGGATACACAATACCATGCCCTTGCACCCAATGACGCGTTATCAGGCGTATTTGAGAAAAAGAACTCAGATCCGCAATTCCTGTCCCCGGGTGCCGGCAGTTATAAAATTGAAGTAAACTTCCAGACTGGAAAATATACTGTTACCAAGCAATAATATCTGATAAAATAAAAAATAAAACAGATGAAAAATATTTTTAAAATACTTTCAACCGCAATTATTGCTACGGGTATATTTTCTGCCTGCAGCAAAATTGACAACCTGAAAAAGGTGGAAGCACTCCCGGTGTATCAACTGGGTGTGTCGCCAGTATTAAGTGCGTCCACCACCACTGTTGCGCCCACACTGGCCGATACAAACAGAACGGTAATCACTTTTAGCTGGACCAATCCAAAATATGCGCAAGATTCTTCCTTGTATAAATATGTACTGGAAATTGACAGCACTGGTAAAAACTTCGCAAAAGAAAAAACAAGGATCGTTACAGGTGTGCGCACTACCAGTCTTACAGGCAGGGACCTTAACAGCTTTTTATTACAACTTGGATTTAAACTGAATACAGCCCAAAGTATTGATGTACGCCTGATATCATCTTATGGCAACAACAATGAACGCTACATGAGTAATGTGGTAAAAGTAACTGTTACACCATTCAATGATCCTTCTGTGCTTACCAGTACTGCTTCGGCCGTGGTATGTGCGCCCGCCACACAATCGCAGCTGGCTACTACCTTTAACTGGAGCAGGTCGTTTACCGGTTATCCTTCTCCTGTAAAATATGTGATTGAATACGATTCTGCCACAAAGAATTTTGCTAATCTCAAAACCATTTATGTGGGCAGCGATACTTTAACCAAGGCGCTTATTCAGCGTGAACTTAATGAAGCCGGATTAAATTGCGGTATTGTGGGAAACACACAAGGTAAAGTAGAGTTCAGGGTGAAAGCAACCACTGCTGAAGGTGCCGTGATTATTTCTAACGTGGTTTCCATCACAATTACCACTTACCCTGTAAAACTGTACCTGGTGGGTGGCAGTTCACCAGCAGGATGGACCCCGTCTGCAGCAACACCTTTTATTACTGACCCAAGATATCCCGGCGTATTTTTTACTTACGCTTACCTTACCAATGCAGGTTCTGGTATCAAATTCCTGTCTGAAAACACCGACTGGAATACCCCTACACAAGTAATATACGGAGATGCTAACGGTGCTGGTAATACAGGTAATCTCACTACTTCTGGTGGTGGCAACAATATTGTTGTACCGGCCGATGGTATTTACCGTATAACTGTTGATCTTGCAAATTCTAAATACTATTTACAAACCGGCGGTATTGGTGCGGTAGGACTTGTGGGTGCTTTCCAGGGATGGAACCCCGGTGCTGCGCTAAAAATGGCCTGTTTCTCTCCCAACAGGCTGATCTTACTCCAAAACATGACCAACAACGACGAATTTAAATTCCACGATGGTAATGGATGGGATAACAGCACACTTAACAATTCACGCTGGTTCGACCTTACTTCCGGCGGAAACATTATTTTAAATGGCACACCTGGTGTTTCTGGAAACAACTTCCAGTGGACAGGTGCTACTGGTCGCGTAAGGGCTATTTTTGATTATGGTAATGTAAGCAGCCCAACATTTGTACTGGCAGCTGCTACCGAAATGCGTTTGGTGGGTGATGGTATCAACCAGGCCGGTGTAAACGACTGGGACCCCGCATCATCTCCGCAAATGACATATAGTGGTAATGGTGTATGGACAATAACCATTGCATTAAAAGCAAATAAGGACATTAAGTTCCTGGCAGGTAATGCATGGGGTGCGTTTGACTATGAAGATAACAGCGGCCAGAGCCAGGCAACTGGTGTTGACAAAAAGATCAAGTGGGAAGGCGGTGACAACTTTAAAACACCTGCAACTGCCGGAACATACACTATAACATTGAATGAATACACACAAACAATGAAGATCAACTAATTTGTTCAACGTGTAACTATAAAGGGTTGGCTGAATGGTCAGCCCTTTTTTTAATTCTGCCCTCCCTGTTTTACATTTTAATTTATTCAAGATGAAAAAAAGAATTCTTTTACTGCATTTATTAGCTGCAGCCACCTTGTTTTCGTTTGCGCAAAACACCGCCTGCTACCCGGGCAACTGGTTTACCGGGATGAAGTGGAATAAAGTGCAGCTGATGCTGTATGGCAATAATATTGCCGCTGCGCAAAATATTACGGTTACCTATCCCGGCATCACGCTTAAAAAAGTAAACAAGGTTGAGAACAGCAATTATCTTTTTTTAGATATCGAAATTGCACCTGCTGTTAAACCCGGTGTTGCCAAAATATCATCCTCTGCATTCAATATCGGTTTTGAAATTAAAGCGCACCGCAAAGGCAACGGCAGCAGTTATGCACAGGGTGTAACTTCAAAAGATTTTGTTTATCTCATTATGCCCGACCGTTTCAGTAACGGCGATCTTACCAACGATAAAGTACCGGGCATGCGTGACCAGTCGTTAAACCGCGACACAGTGTTTAACCGTCATGGCGGCGATTTGAAAGGCATACAAAACCACCTTGACTATTTAAGCAGCCTGGGTGTTACCACGCTCTGGTTAAACCCTGTTATAGAAAACGATATGCCCAACCGCACCGAACATGGTTATGCATTCACCAATCATTATAAAATTGATGCAAGGCTGGGAGGCGAAAAAGCCTATCAGGAACTGATTGATGCCATGCATGCAAAAGGAATGAAAATGATACAGGATGCGGTGTACAACCATGTGGGCTTATATCATTTTACCGTGCAGGATGCACCGATGAAAGACTGGCTGCACCAATGGCCCTCCTTCACACAAACCAATTATAAAGATCAAACCGTTTTTGATCCTTATGCCAGCGCCGCTGAAAAAAGGAAAATGCTCGATGGCTGGTTCACCACACAAATGCCCGACCTCAATCAAAGCAATCCCTATGTGGCCAATTATCTGATCCAGCATGCGATATGGACCGTGGAGGAATTTGGTATTGACGGATGGCGTATTGATACCTATCCCTACAACGAACCGGAATTCATGAACCGCTGCAATAAAGCGCTTACCGATGAGTTTCCACAGCTCACCATGTTTGGCGAAACTTGGGTGCATGGTGTTCCTAACCAGTCATTCTTTGTTCAAAACAATTACAACATACCATTTAAAAGCAACCTGCAGGCTACCTGCGATTTTCAAACCTTATGGGGCATTACCGATGCACTCACCAGGGATTTTGGATGGGATGACGGCGTTAACCGTTTGTACACCACGCTGGCACAGGATTTTGTTTACAAAGACCCCACCCGGCAGGTGGTGTTTTTAGACAACCACGACATGGCCCGTTTTTATTCAGTGGTGAACGAGAATATGGATAAATATAAATGCGGACTTGCGTGGATGCTTACCTGCCGTGGTATTCCGCAAATGTATTATGGTGATGAACTGGCCACTACAGGCACCACTTCACCCAACGACGGGCATGTAAGGCTTGATTTCCCCGGCGGATGGCCAACTGACAATATCAATAAGTTTACAATTAAAGACCGCACTGCAAAAGACCAGGAAATATGGCAATACCTTGCTACTATCGCCAATTACCGCAAGGGATCGGATGCATTGATGTATGGAAAGATGATGCAGTTTGTACCCGATGACGGTGTGTATGTGTACGCCAGGTATACCGGCAAACAAACCGTGATGGTTGTAATGAATACGGCTAAAACAGAAAAGAAAATAGCCTTCTCAAAATTTGCAGAACGCACTGCAGGATTTACAAAATATAAAGATATTGTTACCGGTGCAACGGGAGATTTAACCGAACTCAGCATCGGTTCTTATAAAACGGCCATTCTCGAACTTGTTAAATAAACATAAACAACGCGGAAGCAAAATAAAAAAGGGCACAGATCAGTGCCCTTTTTATTATTGAAACAGTTCTTTATTGTTTTATTGCCTTAACAGTGATCTTATCGCCTGCATTAAAATCAACAGTTACCAGATAAGTGCCTTTTGCAAACCTGCTGAAATCGAGTGTTTGTTTTGTTACCACGGCACCTGGTGTGTACTGCTGTTTGTAAACTGTTTTACCAGTCATATCTGTAATCACTACCAGCACCTTTGCACCATTGTTATCTTTATTTATTTCAAGTGTTGCAAGGTCTGTAATGGGGTTAGGATATATCTTGATAGTATTGGGCAGTGTTGTAACAGTCATTGGTTTTACAGTAACAGCAACAGTATCTTTTCCAGTGGCACCTTTGTTATCAGTAACAGTAAGTTCAAATTTATAAGCGCCTTCTATCATGTTATCCAAAACAGTCACAGGGTTGTTGGGTGCGGTAAGTTTATCAACCGGGCCCAGAATCTGTTTCCACTTGTACGCAACAACTGTTCCGTCCACATCTGTACCACGGCCGCTCAGTGTTATTGTGCTTGTTGGCAAAGTAATTACCTGGTCGGGGCCTGCATTGGCAACAGGTGGGATATTTTCAGGGTTAACAATTATTCTTACTGTATCCCTGTCTGTACCACCGTTATTGTCAGTTACACGCAGTTCAAAATAATAGGTGCCTGCAATTAAACCCGTAACTGCTGTTACGGCTGTTGCCGGGCTGGTAATGTTTGCCGCTGGTCCTGCAATTTTGGTCCACAGGAAACCGATCACGGTACCATCCACATCTGTTCCGCTGCCGGTAAGTGTGATGGAGTTGGTGGGCAGTGTCAGCGACTGGTCTAAACCCGCATTTGCAACAGGTGGAATATTGGGCGCAAACACAATTACCTGTACAGTGTCTCTTCCTGTAGCACCATAGTTATCTGTTACCAGTAATTCATAACGGTAAATACCGGCAATAAGTCCTGTAACAGTTGTTGCTGCGCTGGATGCATTGGTGATAGTGCCTGCGTTAGGCCCTGAAATTTTTGTCCATGCATAAGCTACAACCGAACCGTCAATATCAGTTCCGTTTCCTGAAAGTGATGCTGTGTTGATTGGTAATGTTATGGAAACATCGGTACCTGCGTTTGCAACAGGCGGCACATTAACGATCACCTGTACAGTGTCTGTATCGAAAGCGCCGCTGTTATCTGTTACACGCAGTTCAAATTTATAAGTACCGGCGGCCAGTCCGCTGATTGCAGTAATGGGATTTGCAGCATTGGCAATTGTACCTGCGGCAGGCCCTGAAATTTTAGTCCATTGATAAGCGGTGATGCTGCCATCAGGGTCAATACCACTGCCAGAAAGGTTGGTGCTGTTGGTGGGTAAGGTAATCACCTGGTCGTTACCGGCATTTGCAATAGGAGGAATATTGGGTGCAGGATTTACAGTTACCTGCATGGTATCCCTTCCAAAAGCGCCGCTATTATCTGCCACCCTTAATTCAAATTGATAAATACCTTGTGCTAAACCAGTAACAGTTGTGGCTGCACTGGTGGCACTGGTGATGGTACCTGCTGCGGGTCCTGATATTTTCGTCCATTGGTAAGCGGTAATGCTGCCGTCAGGATCAATGCCACTTCCAGACAATGAAACTGTACTCGTTGGTAAAGTGATGGTTTGATCCGGTCCTGCATTTGCTGTTGGTGGAATATTAGCCGCAGCATTTACAGTTACCTGCATGGTATCTCTTCCAAATGCACCACTATTATCAGTTACTCTTAATTCAAATTTATAAATTCCCTGTACTAAACCAGTAACAGTTGTTGCAGCATTG